>Ga0070741_10000976_pt1 | contig 93716 bp, 87 predicted proteins | sample Coa_R1_4_FD_66440 | JGI IMG/M metagenome (GOLD analysis project Ga0070741, IMG submission 66440) | Surface soil microbial communities from Centralia Pennsylvania, which are recovering from an underground coalmine fire - Coalmine... | ecosystem: Environmental > Terrestrial > Soil > Unclassified ...
AAGGCGGCCAGACCCGAAAAAACCGACTGACTCTGCGAGGAGCAGTTGGGGTTTGGAACCGCGAAAGCGGTGATCACATCAAGGGCTGCGACGGTGCATGTCTCCACGCTGTTGGCTTCCTCGCAGGAGCTGGCGGCTAGAGCATAACCAAAGTCGCAGCCTTTTTACTTTTCTGAAGACTCTCTCCTTCCAAATGTCACTTTGAGTGCAGCAGAATATCTGCTTGCAAATAATTCTGCGAAGTCGAGGGATCTATGCTCTGATCGGAAGATTTACCGCGTCTGGCTGGCAGCTTCTTCAGGCATTGCGCCGGTGTTAAAGAGGCCGGTGCCCGGCTCCCAATCCGCATGAAACTCGATTCCGTATAGATACAAAGCACGATGGCGAACTGTGCCCGGGATCCTCACCGTTTCGGAGCTTCCCGGCGGGACCAGCTCAACCTGAACCCGAGAATCGACCGGCAAATTCGCAATCGTGAACAGCGACATGCCGACCTCGCTGATGTTGACGCCAATGCCTTCGATCGGATCGCTACCTGTGAACACGCGGACCGAGCTATTCAGCAGTTGTCGTTTACGGCGGCGACGATCAGGGCTGATGTATTTGAGAAACATTCGAAGAGAGAACTGAAGACAAGTTAAGGCAGGAAGGCCAAGGCAAGAAGATTACGAAAGGTTAGGGCTGCCTAAGATGACCTACTAGTGAGGTTGCCCCACGGTTTGGGGCATGAACTATTTCATTCCATCCAGAATCGATCCCACAATTCCGCCCACCACGCCGCCCTGAACCGTGCGTGCTTCCGGATGCGGCAAATATTGATCAATCACGTGCGCCAATCTCGCGATTGGCAACGTCTGCAGCCAGATTCGTCCCGGGCCGGTGAGCTGCGCGAGAAAAATTCCATCGCCCCCGAAAATCATATTCTTGATGCCCGGCACCGTCGTGATGTTGAAGGACACGCCCGACTGAAATGCGCCCACGTGCCCGGGATGCACATACAAAGTCTCTCCCGGCTGCAAGTCTCGCACGACAAGTTCTCCCGAAAGTTCGAGCCATGCGGTGCCTTGCCCGCTCAATCTTTGCAGCAAAAACCCGTCCCCGCCGAAGATGCCCGCACCGAGCGATTGCTGAAAGCCGACAGAAAGCTGAATCTGCGGCGTCGCACAGAGAAAGCCATGTCGATGAATCATGTACTCGTGTCCAGGCGCGACTTCGACGGGAACGATGTGCCCGGGCAGCTTGGTCGCGAACGCCACTTCGCCGGCAGCGCCGTAAGCGCGATACTCGGTCATGAAAATCGATCCGCCGCCAGCCACGCGCTTGATCACGCCGAACAATCCGCCACCGCCTGCGAACTGCGTGTGCGTGGTCATCTGAATGGAACTGCTCATCCAGGAAAGCTCTCCCGCCTCGGAGATAATCGCCTCGTTCGGCTCAAGCGCAAACTCCAGCACGGGCATGGTGGTTCCAGTAATACGGCTCTGCATGAAGATCTCCTGTTAAGTAGTACGTTGTGAATCGAGCAAAGGTTCGCAGCAGGGAAGTATAAATGCTTGTAAAGGGGCCGTCGTTCAGGCCCCGTACGATGCAATGTGTCGCAGGGTTCTTAAGCGGGTGTCCGCCGACGGTTGAGCGATGTCATTCCGAGGCGTTTCGCTTGCGAAACAACGAGGAATCTGCTGCTCCCGGGAGGAAAAGCAGATTCCTCGCTCTACACTTCGCTATCGCTTCGGAATGACAGGATTGAGGAACGATAGCGCTTCGGATAGAACGCGTTATCTGCGAAGCAGTTTGCGCGTGATCGCCCGCGCAATTGTCACTGGATGCGTCGCCAGAATTGAAATCTGTCCTAACGCACTTTCGGGTTCGTGGAAAACACCGAGCTGCCGGAGCACGGTGCCGCGGTCGTAGTAAATTCTTTCTCCCGCCAGGCGGTCATTCTCATCGAAGGTGTAAACGCCACACAGCGGTATTTCGACGCGGCGTCCGGTCGCAGGCAAGCCGCGCCATGCGCCAAGGTGCGTGCCGCGAATCAGCACCTCAAGAATGATGGCATCGTCGGTGACATAGCGTTTCTGAACCAGAATTTCAAGATTCGGCAGCGCCTTCATTAGGCTCGTGTAGAACGAGCGCACTCCATCTTTGCCCTTGTGATGTTCTCCCCACGCCTCGTCGTCATACTGGGCAATATCGCCGAAAGTCGCGAGCACGCCATCCAGGTCATGCGCGTTCTCAAGTCGAAGGTGTTCTTCGACAATCGCAATGCGCGCAGAGCGCTTGTCTTTGGGGATGGATGCGGTGGCCATATTTATCTCCGGCAGTATAGACCCCAGCGGCTAAAGCCGGATCAATTTTTTAGTAACAATGCAGGCCTGAAGGCCTGCTCCACCCGGCGGGCGGGGATGCGCGTTGCCCATCAAAGCAAGAAAGGCCGGATCGCTCCGGCCTTTCTCTCACAAACGTAGAGCTACTGCTGCCCGGTCGCCCCATTCTGCGCTGTGGTCGCTGCCGGAGCCGCAGCATTTTCTGCGGCGGTGCTCAGCCTCTGCAGCCGCGGGAAAAACGGCGTGACTTCGAACGGCATTTTGTCGCGCGGGGTTAGGATCGCAACCGGAGCGGCCTTGATCATCTCTACGCGATCCTGCCATGGGTCGAGCTTGATTCTTCCGCCGAGTGGCAACGCTGCGATCTGATCGAGCTTGTTGTCATCCAGATTCGGCGCCGATTCTTCGAGTGCCGTGAGTCGCGTGATCTGGCCCTTGCCGTCTGAAAAGCTGTTGCCCAAGTGAGAAGTTAACAGTGCCGCCAAGCTCGAAGAGCGCGCCTGAAGCTGTTTCAAATACAACCCCGCCGATCCCAGCTTCTGCGCGTACGGAGAATTCTTCAGCAGCTCAATTGCTTTCGCATCCGCCGCAGTTTCCTCCTCCGGATTGTGCCGGAAGCCGAAGTTCTGGTATGTCGATTCATCGGTGAACAGCATGCGGTCGTTGAACGCGAACTTGCTTCCCAGATTGTGGCCGAGCACGATGTGCGCCAGTTCGTGCGAAAGGATCGCAGCCAGGCTAGCTTCATCAGGCAGAGTGTCGATCAGACCGCGACTGATAATAATCGTGTTGCCCACGCTGAACGTCTCAAGCGGGGAAGTCAACATCACGCGGGCCCGCACCGGACGCGGCAAGTCGATGTTGTTGGTGATCTCAATATTGTTGATCACCGTCTGCAGAACTTTATCGACTTCGCCCGGCGGCGCAAGCAATCCGGCTTCGTGCAGTCGCTCGACGACATTGTCTTCCGCTTGCTGCTGCCATTCACGCTGCGCTTCGAGCGGCGAAGCATCTTGCGCGCTGGCGCTCTCGTCTTTCACCGCATCAACCTGCAGATCGGTGAGTTCGTCTTCGCGCTTGTTTTTCTGCAGGTCGTAGCCCCAGATGCGCGACTGCGCCTTAAACGCAAGCTTGTCTTTTGATCCGTAACTGAAATCGCCTTCTTCGCTGTAGATGTAGGCAGGGACCCAGTATCCGGGAACCAGGTTCAGACGCCAGCTATCCATGTGGAAGAACTCAGCGTTTTTTGGTCGCGGAACATAAGTTCCGTTCAGCCGAACGATGCTGTAATCGTGGTCTTCCACCCAGATGCGGCCTTCGAAGAGTCCCTTTCCGGCGTTCGCTTTCGGCTTCACATCAAAGACGAGACAGCGGATATCCCCAAGAAACTCGCGATGAATGTACTCGAAGTCGTAGTGGCTGCGATCGAAATTCTGGCGGTCGGCAAAAACCATCCACGAAAAACCCATCGGCTGGTACTGAATGCGGAAGAGCTTGGTCACGCCGCCCATCAGCGTCTTTTGCAAACTTTCCTGAGATGCAAGATAGTCACGGCGCTCAGCAGGACCCATGTCGAGCCGGCCCAAAAAGTAATGATCTTCTTTAGGAACCGCGCCGAGCTTCGAGTCGGGGACGAGATTCTGCAGATAAGTTTCGACCAGCGGTGTGCGATTGCTGAGAAATTGAATCAGCGCGTGCTCGCGGTCGATGATTTGGTCAATGACCTGATCGGCGCTGACTGGCTTTCGTGGCTGCGAAATTGCCAAGCCGGGCGTGCTCGTCGAAACCGGCTGCACAGCCCCTGGCTGAGCAGCCGCAGGTTGCGTCGGATCAGTATTTTGTTGGGCAGTTGCGCACAACGACACCAGCAACAGAGCCGTAGAAATCGAGACTTTCATGTGCCCCCTCGAAACTGCTCTCACCTGCGATATGCGGAGCGCAGACCACGCGAAAGCGCAAAGCGCAACCGGACGCTACGACGCAATCTGAAACATCACGTGCACGATTGCCGTGGAGTCGACTGCCGAACCATTCCTCTGCGCCGGTTTGAACTTGATTTTGTTTGTGGCACTGATGGCGGCTTCATCGAGCCCGTGGCCAAGGCCGCGGACCACACGGTTCACATGCAACTCGCCATTGGCGCCGAATAAAACCTCGAGCAGCACTTCACCCTCGATGTTCAATTTTCGCGCTTCGTCCGTATACACCGGCTTCGGCTTGTAGATCACTTCCACTTGTGTGGTCAGAGCGGCGGTATCCAGATTGTGCTTCGGCGAGTTACTGGCAACCTGCTGCGTTGCAAATCCCGAAGTCTGAACTCCCTGGCCGTTCTTCCGTCCATCGCCCAGCCCCGGCTCCGCGATGCCATTTCCAAACCCGGCACTTGCAATTGTGCCTTTGATTCCTTTTGCCCCACCAGTGCCATTGCCGGTTCCAGCACCTTCCGGCATATCAAATGAGCCAAGCGTTGCTGAGACCAATTTTGCTTGCTTGCCTTGTCCTTGCAATCCGTTAGGATCGCCGAAACCGCCCGTCTGAACTTTCTCTGTTGGCGCATTTACCGTCGGCGTCGCCGAGCTGCCGAACTCGCCGGTGTGAATGATCTTTGCAGGCATGGCGGCTGAGACTGGCTGCAACTTTGGGGCATCGAAGTTTGTCGGCTGGATCTTCGGAGGCTCGATCTTCGCCTCCTCCACTTTCGGCTTTGGCATATCTTTCGGGACGATCAGCTTCGGCGCTTCGAATTTAGCCTCGGGCAACAGCTTTTCAATTTTTTTTGGCTTGATTTCGGGAGGAGCTTCCGGCTTCAGGTCCGGGCGGGGAATAATGTCGGTGACGGCGTAACGGGCCCAAACGTTCATCCGCTCAGGCCAAATCAAACGCGAGAGAAGAATAAGGAGTAATACCGCCAGGCACAAGCTGTAACTGACAAGAAAAGTGCGCCAATCCCGTTTTTTTTCCGGTAACAGGCCGAGAGTCAGGGGCTGGTTTGTCGACACGTACATTCCTATCTCCAAGGGACACCCGGGCCTGGGGAGAGACAGACCGGACGAGAACTCAGGTTAAGGGAGAATGCTACAGGGGTAAACGTTCCTGCCGCTCTAGTACAAAAGTAATCGCTGAGCAAAAAATGACGCAGAAATGCGGAAACTGAGAAGCGGCTGGTCATCGCATACGACGAAGGGCGAATCCGTAATAAACGGGAATGCCTGCAATAATCACCAGGCTTCCCAATGCTGAATAACGTAAGTTGCTGGTGAAAGTGTAGTAGAGAAGCGCAACCGAGGCCAATATAAAAACTGCCGGGGCTAGAGGAAATCTCCAAAATGGAACTCCGCGCGGGACGAGCATTTTGCGTCGAAATGCGAAAAGCGAACCACTGGCAGCAACATAGGAAAGCCACTCCGCAAAAATTGCCAGAGTAAAAAGCTGCCGAAAATTTCCACCGATCAGCAAAAAGCAGATCGATAGAATCCCTTGCACCACAATCGCGACGTGTGGTGTATGAAATCGCGCATGAACTTTCGCTAAACCCGAAAAGAAGTTTCCATCGCGGCCCAGGGCAAACGCCATGCGCGATCCGCTCATGGCGACGCCGTTCAGTGTTGTTGTCAGTGAAATAACCATCGCCGCGGAGACCACGATTGCCGCAGCTTGTCCCAGAAAAGACGCCCGCACCGCGTCTGCCATCGGCGACGCCGAGAGCGCAACTGTAGTCGGGGCTAGCGCGTATTGCACCGCCGCATTCACGATCATGTAAAGCGCGCCGATCACCAGCAGCCCGCCGATAAGCGCGAGGGGGATATTGCGCTCCGGATCACGGACTTCCTCCGCAACCATATTCAGGTCGCTCCAGCCGTCGTATGCCCACAGCGCGGCAGCGACCGCTGCCACGAATCCTGAGACTCCTCCTATGGCACCTTGGTAATGTTGAGCAAAGTGGTTCCACTCTCCATGCGCCGTGAAAGCTAGTGCGGAAATCGCAATGATCAGAACGATTTTCAGGATGGTGAACGCCAGTTGAAAATTCCCCGCTCGGCGAACCCCGATGTAGTTGATGACGGACACGAAAATCACAAACGCCATCGCGACAAGCTGTCCGCTGGTGATGGAGAACCTTCCGGAAATGCTGAGCAATGGCTGAGAAAGCGCCGCGAATGATGGAAAGTTCGACAACAATCGCACAATGCCGATGGAGATCGCAGCCAGAGAGCTTGGTTTCACCACGACGGTCCAAGTCCACCCGGTGAGAAATCCCGCCAGGGGGCCGTACGCGTCACGGATGTAGACATACTCGCCCCCCGATTGCGGCTTCATTGCGCCGAGCTCGGCGTAGGTGACTGCACCAAAGAAAGAAAGAATGCCTCCGGCAATCCACGCAAGATAAACCAACCGCGCCGAGCCCGCGGCTTGAATCATCTCTGCTGGAACTAGAAAAATTCCGCTGCCAATGACGACGCCAACCACGATGGAGATTGCGTGGGCGGCTACAAGATCGCGGAGAAGACCCGACCTGCGGCTGGTTTCAATGGCGGTAGCCATGGTCTGGGAGTATAGCGTGAGTCCAAGCGCTCAAACCGCGTGCGAAAATGTAGCGGTATTCGATGGCAAAAGAAGATCCCACACATCGCGAAGAAAACCAGCAACCCTCAGGCAAGGACCTCAGCAACTTCCAGGGAATGTGGCACTCCGGTTTGGGAGCTCACTTGCGCGCCGGCGGTTCGCGATACTCAAGAACTTCATATGGCCCGCTGAAAGCGTTGCTGCCGGGACACCTGGCAGCATGGGTCCCCCACGTCATCCGCTACTGGTTTCACAAGAAGTATGCCTTCCGCGATTACACGACCCAGGGCAAAGGCAATGGCATATGCAGGATGGCCGATCGTGCGACCCTGAGCCTGGCGGGTGATTGGGGTACTGGCACCGACGAAGCGGAAAAGGTGGCCCGCTGCATTCATCGATTTGACCCCGACTACACCATCCATCTTGGAGACGTGTACTACGTGGGCGATGAGACTGAAATAAGAGAGAACTTTCTCGGTGAAGCTACCAGTTCCTATCGTCCCGTGAAGTGGCCCATGGGCAAATTGGCGAGCTTCGCCTTGAGCGGCAATCACGAAATGTACGCTCGGGGGAACGGCTACTTCCAATCAATTCTGCCGAAAATGGGAACGCGAATTTCCGGCCAGTACTGGGGCGAAGGGCAATGGGCAAGTTTTTTCTGCCTGGAGAATTCCTATTGGCGAATTATGGGTCTCGATACCGGCTACAACGCCACCGGCTTTGATTGGGGGCGATTACCGGTGCTCGGAAAGAGCAAATGGCTTCGGCAGTCGGTCCATTTGAAACCACGATGCGACTTCCCAGACCCGTTGCTTAGGTGGCTCACCGAGACAATAAATCCCGATGCGGACAAGCGCGGGTTGATTCTGCTGACACATCACGGATGTTATTCAGCCTTCAGCGAGTGGTACCAGATACCTGCTCGGCAATTGGCGCAAATCATTCACCGCCCGGTGATCTGGTTCTGGGGGCACGAGCACAAGCTCACCATTTACGACCGTTTTAGGGTGGAGGGCGGGATTGAGGCGCATGGCCGCTGCATTGGACACGGTGGGATGCCGGTGGAGCGCGGCGAAGTGCCCGACCTGGATTGTCCCTGGATCGCCTGGGACAATCGCCGATATACAAATGATGAAGACATCGATGTCGGTTTCAATGGCCATGTCAATCTGCTGCTGAATGGACCCGAGCTCCATATCGAATATCTTGACCTGCATTGCAGGCAGTTGTTCACAGAGGATTGGCGTGTGGATTCGAACTCAGGCGAACTAACTGGCCCGGCGCTTAGAAAAGTGCTACCCGATCCGATGTTGCACATTCGATCTGCTTCCCGCGATGAATTGAATCAGGTTGGGCATTTCGACTAACTTCGAGGATCCAGGATTGCTCCAGCAGCCAAAGTGCGTTTACTGCTCATGGGCTGCGGCAGCTCTTTGCCGGCGTGCTTCAAGTTTGTCGGCCAGCAGCGCAACCAGGGTGTCCGCGTTGGCAGGTTTCGAAATATAGTCGTCAATGCGCAGGTGAATTCCCTCGACGGCGCTCGCCACATCGGGATATCCCGTGAGAACGATGACCACGCATTCGGGAGTGACCTCACGAATTGCTCGGACTACTTCGTATCCATCGCCTTCGCGCTCGATGTTCAAATCGCATAGCAGCAGGTCAAATTGCTGTGTGCGCACCCGGTCGAGTGCCTCCGGGACAGTTCCGCAGATGGTCACGGTGAACCCGTAGCGCCGCAAAATTGGAGGCAAAGTTGCGCGGATTGCAGGCTCATCATCGACGAAGAGAAGGCGCTTAAGAGACGTGGTCACCCCTGTTGCATCAGCTATGACGGGTTATTTCTCGCAAACGTGGGCCGCTGCAAGATGGAGGCAATATTAGTGAAGTATGAGTGTTTGTTCGATACAGTACATCCGGTATTACTAAATGTGTCACCGGCTCATACAAAAATTTATCGGATCGGTACACATCAGGTTGGTGTCCCGTTCCTAGGGATTCCGCCCACTTTCCTCCGGGACAAAGGTTTCCATCACCGCCTTGCGCATCAGGTCAGGAGGCAGAAGACCTTGCGCGAGGATGAAGTCGTGAAATCGCTCCTGATTGAACTTTGAGCCGAGCTTGTCCTCGGTCTCCTTGCGCAAGTCGATCAGCTTGGTGAATCCGTAAAAATAGCTGTTCGCCTGGCCGGGCATGCGATAGGTGTAACGTTCGACTTCCTCCTGCGCGAAAGCGTGCGATTGCACCACGTCCTGTTCAAGAATCCTGTAAGCATCCGCGGGCTGAATTTTTCCTGACTGCAACTCGGGATCGAGAAATGCTCTGGCTGCTCGCAGAAGCCGGTAATCAAGTGAAACGAGCTGCCCCTCGAGCGGCATGTACGGCTTGATGATGTACTCCGAATAAAGCCCCCAGCCTTCCACGTTCGTGCTGTTGAATGCATAGAGCACACGTGCAAGCGACACGCCGTGCTCGACCATGGAGTCAAATTGCAACTCGTGTCCCGGGCGCGCTTCGTGAGCGGTTAACGTCCACGCGGCAGCATCGAAGGTAAAGTCATCGTACTTCTCGGCGCTTTGCCCAGGTCCTGATGGAATATTTAAGGGCAGAACGAATTCGCCTTTTTCACCCGTGTTGTGGAGAAAAGGCGGTGGGACCATGTGTGGCGCGGGTTGTTGGACTGTTTCAGCCGCTGTGGCAATGCGAATGCGCGCTGGCCGGTCGGGCAGAGTGACGATCTGATGTTCGCGAATTATGTTTTCAATCTGCGAGAGCCGGTCTTTATACAGCGGCAGAATGGCGTCGCCGACGATCTGCTGTTTCTTTAACTCGCGCATTACGTCGCGATAGTCGCTCGAAGGAAGATGACGCTGTTGCGCGATCTGCGCGGCAATCGGTTTCATCTCTGCCTGGATTTCATCGAATGCTTTGTGCGCCATGGCGGTAAGCTGCGCGGGCGGAATGTCGATACCGAAGCCTTGCAACTGCAAGGCATATTCCTCTGGCGGAAGCCGGAAGTCCGCGCGGGCTTTGGGAAGAAGATCGGTTTTTACCCAGGCGTCGTAATCCGCAAGCTCTGATTTCAGCTTTGCGAATGGCTCCTGCCAACCTTGCAGCTTGTATTTTTCGAGCAGGGCCGCAATTCCATCCGCGTAGTTGGAGTCGCGTGCGAGTTCGGTTTCTATTTCCTGCCGCCAGGGATAGATCACCCCCGGCTTGGCCATTTGCTCAAGCGTGCGCTGTCGCAAAATCTCGGTAAGCGGTTTGTAACCCTCCTCCAGTCCGGCGTATTTGCGAATCCTGACCACGGCGGCGGGCCTTCGCTCTGCGGGCGTCTGCTCATCGAGTAGAAACTGCAGTCCTTGAAAGACCTCACGGCTCGCGTTAAAGAACGGAACTTCATGCGCCCGGTCGAAATCCTCTTCTTTAAAATCCAGTTCCACGCGCCGGATGATGATCTGAAGGTCCTGCTCAACTTCTTTCTGTTGCTGTTGCCCGGCGGCAGTTTTCAACTTTTCGAGAACAGCGGCGATTTCCTGGCGCCGTTGGTCCTCATCGGCCCAACTGGGCTGCGAAATCTTAGTGTCGTATTCGCTCAACCCCTGGCGCGACCCGCCTTCTGGATGATGTTTAAATTCGATCGCCAGCAGCATCTGCGTGTACTGGTTGCTGGCGTCGATCCAGGCGTGATCAGCGGGCTTTGTTTCTGAAAAACCAGGCATGGCAAGAAATGCTCCAATGAGAGCAACTGAAAACATGAAGATGGATTGACGGATCACAGCGCCTCCGAATCAAGCAGTTAAGCATGCGGAGACCACAAAGATCAATTCGAGGTCCAATTGGTGCAATCGAGGGGCGCGGGTTTCTAAGCGTGCCCAGCACTTGAGAGTGCGGCAACCGCCTCTTCGGGCGAGGAAAAAATTAAAAATAGACTCGACGTCCGCGTCACCTCGAAAAGCTTTTGCACGCGACGATTGATCCCGCTGAGCACCATCTTGCGCCCTGACTTCTGCCGACTTACGTAAGCAGTCACAAGAAGTCCCAGACCGGCTGAGTCCATGTAGGGAACATCGCTGAAATCGAGAATCAGCGTCTCGGCAGGTTCTTCCCTCCGCATCGCATTTTGAAATACGGACGCGTTGGCCGCGGTTAGGGGCCCGTTCAGTTCCAGCACTTCAACCGGAAAACGAGTAGAGCGGCAGATAGCCAAAGGGTCGGTCATAGTATGTGTTCTGTACTGCCAAGGATCGAATTTTAGGGCAGTAAGACCGAGACGTTCAACCAGCCGCTTTGCCGATCCGTGCCGCCGCACCAATTTGCATCCAACCAAAAGAAGCTCACAACTTTGAGCAATCGACTGGTTTTGATTTGCTGGCTGTGCGAATTTCGCAGAAGCTGGTCGTCGAATGTTGGTAACTGCTAAACATTGACTCGCAACCAGTACGGCGTTAGTACATTTAGCCCCTACGGAGAGCTTTCAATATCCGACTCTCGATATCAGCGTTCAAAGCAACCTGATCCATTGAAACGGAAAGAACGACATTGCAGTGCGGGCAGAGGTAGGCGACCCCGGGGTATTCCATCCCCCGCCCGTAAGCGGTACATTGTCTATATTTGCGTGGTCATGGTTGCGTCGCACTTTGGGCAGAGCGCTCGATTGGACATTAACTGCTTTCCTCTTTTCTCCCCTCGATGCCGCGAATTATAAGTGACTTTGGTCACATGGTTGACGATGTGACACCACTTGTATAATGTGTGTTAAAGGTCCGTGTTTACGCACGTGCACAGGGATTCGACCATGGCAAAGAAGAAAAAGGCGACTAAAAAACCGAAGCAAGCAACCGCCTTTCATGGTGTTAGCCATGATGGGAGCCACCATATTGTTGGCATTGGCGACCTCAGGGTCGTCATTGTGCCTGATGGCGATCTTTGGTTTGCACAGGGTCTGGAAATAGACTATGCCGTTCAAGGGACCTCAGAATCCGACGTGAAAACGAAATTCGAGTATGGCCTTGAGGCGACCGTAAACCAGCACCTAATGATTCATGGAACGATAGATGGATTATTGAAAGTGGCACCGCCCGAGGTGTGGAAAGAATTTCTTGGCGATCCCGCCGGTAAAAAGAGGTGGTATTCTCAAATCACCTCGCACGTCCTCCAGGAGCAGCTCCCGTTCGAAGGAATAAACTATTTGGTAGCGCAGGCAGCGTAATTTTGTGTCAGATGACGGTTCCGTTATTCGTTCGATAGTGATTGACGTGCTTGAGCGAAACGGAACTGAGATTACCCCAGACGCCAAGCCCGACATGTTCTTGCTCGTAAAAGGAGAAGTTGTCGAGGTCGCGCATATTCCTGAAAGATGCGCAAGAAAAACCGTCCGATATTTCTCTAGAAAATTCGACACTCCAATTCATCATTTTTATAATCCAATAATGGCACCGCAGCGGCCAGATGAGTCTACGCAATGAGTAAGCACTTGGCGGAATACGACCGATTTGAAAACGCTCTAGGGAAGGCATTGCGCGTTTCACATGCGGAAATGAAACGCGCAATTGACCAGCAAAAGAAACCAAGAAAATCTAAACTACCCGGTTCTTCCTTCCGCGCTTCCGTCGAACAGGGCTAGAAGGCCTCTTGGCGAAGTTCATCAAACGGTAAACGCTTACCACCTACCTGTGACATTGACGTATGAAACTTTTCAAAGTCCTTCAGCGATTTGTTGTTTGCATTTTTCCGATTATTGCCCGAATGTTGGCCGTGTTTTGAGTGACAAAGGCAAGTGCCCGCGTTATGATGCAGCCGATTGCTTGCTTGCATTGATGCGTTGTTGAAAGGCTGAAAAGGCAACCGAGGCTGACATTGAGAGCAGTGGCCAACGAGCGTTCCATCATTCCATATCATCGGCACCAGCCGGGCTCTCAGCCACCACGCTTTTATGAGCCGTATCGCTCCACAACCACGCGCAACCCATCAAAGCCGCTGATTTTTTTGCCACACACGCTTTCGGAAATCACCGGACCAATCTACGGCCACAATCCGGTGACTGAAGCCGACGGCGATCTCACGCGCCAACATTCAGGAGAGCCCCTCGGCGAGCGCATCGTCGTTACCGGCCGCGTTGTGGACGACAACGGCCGGCCGGTGCCGAACACCTTAGTTGAGATCTGGCAGGCGAATGCGGCGGGGAGGTACCAGCATCATCGCGATCAGCACCCGGCGCCACTCGACCCGAACTTTAGCGGAGCAGGACGGGCCATCACAGATGAAAACGGCAACTACCGTTTTGTGACCATCAAGCCTGGCGCCTACCCGTGGTTCAATCACTACAATGCCTGGCGCCCGGCGCATATTCATTTCTCTGTTTTTGGCCGCGCGTTTTTGAGCCGCTTGATCACGCAAATGTATTTTCCCGGCGATCCACTTTTCGCGTTTGACCCGATTTACCAATCGATACCCGACGAGAAGGCTCGACTGCGCATGGTGGCAAAGTTTGATCTTGAAACGACTAAGCCGCAATGGGCGCTCGGCTATCGTTTCGATATTGTCTTGCGCGGGCCCGAAGCCACGCCCTTCCAGAGATGAACATGGATTTCGTCCCTACTCCTTCGCAAACCGCCGGCCCGTTCTTGCATATTGGCCTTACCGAAAAGTGTTCTATTGTGCAAATCGCTCCGCCCGGCACGAAGGGCGAGCGCGTGGCCTTGAAGTGCCGAGTGCTCGACGTCGAGGGCACACCCATTAACGACGCAATGATCGAGATCTGGCAGGCGGATGCAGAAGGGAAGTACAACCACCCAGACGACCCGCAGGGCACTTCACGAGATGGCAGTTTTCACGGATTCGGCCGAGCGGCCAGCGACGAAAATGGCAACTGCGAGTTCGAAACTATCAAACCGGGGCCAGTGCGAGGAGCTGACGGTTCACTTCAAGCGCCTCATCTGAATGTCGCGATATTTGGCCGCGGCATCCTCCTGCAACTGCACACGCGGATCTATTTCGCCGGCGATCCCGCGAACGATCATGATCCTGTGTTGGCGCTTGTGCCCGTCGAGCGTCGAGACACCCTGCTCGCGCAGCCCGACCCGGCTCACACAGGCACGTGGAATTTTGAATTTCATCTGCGCGGCGAACGAGAGACGATATTCTTCGACATTTGAAACACTCTCCCCGCTATCCGATTCCGATGTTTGCAACTCACCTCTATATAATGCTGCTCCGGAACTTGAATGGCCCCTCGACTGATTGAAGCACTGGCCACAACCGGCCCAATGGCTGAAATTTTCTGCGACGAATCGGTGCTTCAGGCGATGCTCGATTTCGAAGTAGCACTTGCACGTGCCGAGGCGAAGGTCGGAGTTATTCCACAAAGTGCTGCGCGGGCGATTGCCGTGGCGGCAAAGGCCAGCGCTTTCGATTGCGCCAAGCTCGCGGAAAGCACGTTACGAGCGGGCACTCCGGGAATTGCAGTCTCGAAGGCTCTCACCGAAGTTGTGCAGTCGAAGGACCCGGCAGCCGCCGGATTTGTTCATTGGGGCGCGACCAGTCAGGACGTTGCCGATACCGCGCTGGTCCTGCTGTTGAAGCGTGCGCGGCCGGTTCTGATGCGCGATCTATCGCGAATTGGGAAAGCTCTGAGTCGGTTATCCAAACAACATAAGGGAACCGTGATGCTCGGGCGCACACTCTTGCAGGCCGCGCCGCCGATCACATTCGGGTTGAAGGCTGCGGGATGGCTGAGTGCAATTCGTTACGGGCAGGAGCAATTGGAAAGAGCATTTCAAGATGCGTTGGTTCTTCAGTTCGGAGGCGCAACCGGTACGCTGGCTTCGCTCGGGCAGGATGCAGATGCTGTAGCCGAAGCGCTCGCTGAAAATCTCGGCTTGCGATTGCCGGAACCTCCCTGGCATTCGCGACGCGATCGTCTTGCCATGCTCGTATGCAACTGTGGTGTTCTGACCGGCTCACTAGGCAAGATTGCACGCGACATTGCACTGCTGATGCAAAATGAAGTTTCAGAAGCGTTCGAAGCCGGCGGCAACGGGCGCGGCGGCTCTTCGGCCATGCCGCAGAAGCGCAATCCAATTGCTTGTTCGCTCGCTTTGGCGTCGGCGAACCGCGTTCCTGGATTGGTCGCATCTTTTCTTTCAGCCATGATTCAGGAACACGAACGCGGCGTCGGCGGATGGCAGGCGGAGTGGCCGATTCTTTCCTCAGTGATTCAGGCAACCGCGCTGGCGCTCGAATCTGTAGCCGAAGTCGCCGAAGGCCTGTCGGTCGATTCCAAGCGAATGCGCGCTAACATCGAAAACACACAGGGTAGGATATTTGCTGAGCGGGCTTCGATGTTGTTAGCGCAGAAGCTCGGCAAGGATGCCGCATTCAAAGCGCTCGAGGAAGCGGCGCGAGATAGCGCGAAAGAAAAAAAACGTCTTGCTGAAGTATTGGCCAAAATGCCCGAAGCGGCCGAGCAACTTGGACCTCGCGTATTGCGCGATCTCGAAATTTCCGAGCAGTATTTGGGCTCTGCCGAGCGGTTTCGGCGGGCGCTGCTATCAGACGCCAATACGCCGGAGCGGGCATCGGAAGAGCGAAGCAAGAGTTCGCGTAGAAAACAAAATTCAGTTAAGCAGAAAAAGGAGCGATAGCTTTGCCTTTTGCCACTGCTAACGGCATTCGCTTGTTTTACAGGCTCGAAGGACAAGCGGAAAAGCCTGTGCTGGTGTTCTCGCACTCCGTCGGCACCGACCACGGCATGTGGGCCCCGCAAACCGCCGATCTTCTCCCGCATTTCCGAATCTTGCGCTTCGACACGCGCGGGCATGGAGCTTCCGACGCTCCCCCAGGTGAATATTCAGTTGAAATGCTGGCGCGCGATCTTCTTGCCGTCGTAAATGAGCTCGCTATTGACAAGTTTGCTCTTTGTGGGCTCTCAATGGGCGGCGCGATTGGTCAGTGGCTCGGAATTCATGCGGCCGATCGTCTGACTGCTCTGGTTCTCGCCAACACAACTCCGCAGTTCTCTCCCAGAACTAATTGGGACACGCGCATCAAGACGGTTCGTGAAGGCGGAATGGCCGCAGTCGTCGATACCGTGATGGGAAGGTTTTTTTCGCTGGAGTACCGCGAAAGCGCTTACGCGGGGTCGATTAAATCCGTGTTTCTGGGTACAAACCCGGTCGGCTATCTCGGTTGCTGTGTGGCTTTGCGCGATGTTGATTTTACTGGCCAGCTCGCAAAAATTCGCGTTCCGACGCTTGTGATCTCTGGTGAGCAAGATGTTTCAACACCATGGACCGGCCACGGCGAAATGCTTGCGCAGAAGATCCCCGGTGCACAGTCAGTTCTGCTGCCGGCGGCCCATTTATCGAATCTGGAGCGTCCTCGCTCCTTCAACGCCGCTCTGCTTGGATTTTTATTGCGTGGGGAAAAGTTTGATTCTTTCGAACAGGGTTCAGCAGTTCGTCGCGCGGTGCTTGGCAATTCCCATGTCGATCGCGCAACTGCGAGCACGAATGATTTCAACCGCGAATTTCAGGAACTGATAACCCGCTACGCCTGGGGAAAGATCTGGACTCGGCCGGGACTTGATCATCGCACGCGCCGCCTGCTTGTCTTAACCACAATGGCTGCTCTCGGCCGCTGGGAAGAATTCGCCATGCATGTTCGCGCCGGACTGGAGCATGAACTGGAACCATGCGATTTGAAGGAAATGCTTTTGCAGACCGCGATCTACGCCGGTGTGCCGTCCGCGAACACTGGCTTTCACGTCGCACAGGAAGTCATGGAGAACTTGAAGCTCGAACAAGAGAAGAAGTGATGCGCAAACCATTTGCACCTTTCCAAAGGAGCGCAACGGAGATTTGATCACCGACTGCCACGTTCATATTCAGCCGCACGACATGCTGCACGCGCCCGCTCGTGAGTTGATTCGCAGCCACAGCCCGGATTTTGAGCGAATCATCGAGTTTTCCCGGAGCCCGAAATCTTTTTTGAAGTATCTCGACGTCTCCGGTGTAGACCGAGCCGTACTTATCAACTACGTGGCGCCGGAGGTAATCGGTTTAACATCTGAGGCGAATCAGTTCGTCGCAGATTATGTAAAACAAAATCCTAAGCGACTGATCTCGTGCGGTGGTCTTCACCCGCGCCGAGGCCAGGATATTCAAGCGGAGATCGATCAGTTCTTTCGCCTGAAGATCCGGATGATCAAGATCCACCCGCCACATCAGCTCTTCTATCCGAATGACTATCAAAACGGATTGAAGGAGCTGGAGACCATCTACCGCGCCTCGGAGGCAAACGGGATTCCGATCATGTTCCACACCGGCACTTCGATTTTCCCCGGTGCCCGCAACCGCTTTGGCGATCCTATTTTTCTGGATGATGTTGCCGTCGATTTTCCCAGGCTCAAGATCATCATGGCCCACGGAGGGCGCCCGATTTGGATGGAGACAGCATTCTTCCTGGTACGGCGTCATGCGAATGTATTTTTTGACATCAGCGGAATTCCGCCAAAATCGTTGCTGAAGTATTTTCCGCGCCTGGAAGAGATCGCAAATAAAACGTTGTTTGGAACGGACTGGCCGAGCCCCGGCGTACGCGAGATCAAAACCAATCTCAACGATTTTCGCGCGCTGCCCCTGAGCGACCAGGCACAAGAAAATATTCTGAGTAAGACCGCGCTCAGTATTTGGCCGCCGAGCTGAAGAATCTTCTAGGAGGCCTTCGTCACAAGCTCAAATATGTAGTTCTCGCTGCTTGCGTGGCACAGAGATTCGGACGGACAAGTAAACAGGTAATGTCAGTGCAGGACCAGGTCAGAGTACTCTGGATGCTTCTCGATACAAGCGCGAACAGCTGAGCAAACAACGTCGACTTTAAAGTTCTTTTCGCGAGCCCACTTGAGTGCAGTTTCAGCCAGCGAAGAGGCAAGTCCCATGCCGCGCAAATTCTTAGGGACCTCTGTGTGCGTTAGTTCAAGAACATCCCCGTCCAGAGTGTATTCAAGGAATGCAGTTTCGCCATTGCGTTCGATCTCGATTCGTCCGGAAGTTGAATTTTGCATGATTGGCGGTGCAGGGTGAAAAATCCTGTTCGCGATTTTTATAAGCTTTTTCGCGTTCGACTGCAATCTGCCGGATACGATTCCGCTCTTCCGCGCATTAGAAGTTTCCATATACCGGTATGGATGCGCCATGGATGAGAGCAGACTCATCGCTGCACAGGAAGAGGATCACGCGGGCGATGTCTTCCGGCTTCGGCCATTTGGCATAGTCAGCGCCGGGCATGGCGCGCCGATTTGCTTCCGTGTCGATAATGCTGGGTAGCACGGAATTGGCACGCACAGGGGTGCCTTTGAGATCAGCAGCGAGACAGTCGATCATAGCGACGGCTGCCGACTTCGATGCCGCATACGCCGTCGCGCCGGCTGCATGATTCATCGCGGCCTGTGAGGCGATATCTACAATCGTGCCACGTCCTTGTTTGAGCATCTCAGGAACGATTGCGCGCAACAAGATGAAGCCCGCCCGCAGATTTAACGTCAGCATCTGTTCGAAGACTTTGAGGTGGGTCTCCCAGAGCGAGGTGCCACCCGCGTAGCCGCCAACCGCGTTAACCAGCACATCAACACGGCCGGATTTCCGAACCATTCTGCTGACAAAACTCTGGACGTCCTCTTCGTTTGTGACATCGACCTTTTCGCCGCGAAGTGATCCTGCGCCGCCGGCAGTCTTTTGCAGTGCCGAGTATTCTTCTTCACGTTGATAAGTGACAATCACTTCGGCAGCTTCATTCAGGAACGCAAGAGTTATCGCGCGACCGAGCGCTCCCGTTCCGCCCGCCACCATGACAATCTTGTTCCTGAATCGTGACGTCATGCTTTGCTCGTCGACCACGCTCCCCTATGTTTGTCAGCGCCGGGCCAACCGCGACTGTGGTCCACTATTCAGATCGGGGACCTCTTCGCCTAGCGCGGTTGCCAGGTCGATCTGGTGATCTTGCTCTTGCACAAGAATCTGTCGAATCTGCTCTGCCATTGCGTATTCTCCCAGAGCCTCGCATTGACGAACACGATCGCGATAATTACGCACCGTCTCATTTTCATTGTCCAGATCGAAGCGCAACATCTCTCTCGCGTCCTTTGAGGTACGCACCGGCTTCGGTGTGACCACCGGCATCTTACCCAAATAGTCAATTTGCCTCGACAGCGTCAATGCATGATCGAGCTCTTGCTTGGCATGCAGCTCAAGTTGAGAGGCGATGTCCATGTATTCGGCGCCGCTCAGCACCTGGGAATAAACCACGTAGGCAATAATGGCTTGATATTCGCGGGCTAGGTCTTCATTCAAAAGTTCAGCGAGCCGGTCGCGAGTGATTTGGTTTTCGCTGCCGTTGGATCTTGGTTCAGGCATTCTTCATCTCCTAAAATTTCCAGATGATCTATTGATGGCGCGGCTGGCTGTCGCGTTCTCTCCATCAGCCCTAAAAATGCAGAGACGCGAGCAGCCCGCTGATCCCATTCCACATGATCTGCACTCCAATACAGACGAGCAGGAACGAAGAGAGCCGCACAATCACCATCATTCCGGTCTTTCCCAGCATTCGCGCCAGGCGATCTGCAAATCCGTAACAGAGCAGAACGCTGACCGCGATCACGCCCATGGCGACCAGGGCGGCAAGAATGATCCAGACGTGGAAGCCGTAATGATGCGTAGCGTTCGCCCCTAGAGTGATGGCAACCGAAATCGAACCCGGGCCCACTGTGAGCGGCAAGGTCAAGGGATAAAACGCGCGGGCGAACACATCGGAGGGATCAACGCCTCTGCGAGTCGCTTCCGGAGTTTCGTCTCGCTGCATCAGCATTCCCCAGCCCATTGAGATGACAACCAGCCCTCCTCCAACCTGCACTACCGGCAGCGAAACGCCGAAAAAATTTAGAACGTGCGCGCCAATGAAATAAGACCCGACCATCAGAAACAGGCTGTTAAACGCGACCCGCCACGCGAGAGCTCTGCGCATTTCGGGTAAATAGTCGTGAGTCATCGTCAGGAAAATCGGACTGCCCGCAAGCGGATCGACGATGGGAAAGAGGGCGCTGAGAGTGAGCAAAAATATCTTAACCGCCTCGGCCACTGGTATCTCCGGGAAGCAGGGGAATGGTCTCTGCACGATACATGGTTCTTGCCAGCTAGAAAACTCCCAAAGAGAAAGAAATGGGAATCAGCGAGAGGAAGGGAAAACAGGGGGCAGGTCACCGTCACCGGACCGCGGAAAATCGCTGAGAAATGCTATGAGGCGAGTCCTAACAAGTAATCAATCAGCCGGTCTCGCCTCTGCAACACGATGAATCGCACTTTGCGCCGCACCGAGGGGTACAGACACGTGGACCACGTCCTCCGCATCATTCACATCCACCACAATCGACGCGCCAGCTTTCGAGACGCGCACGTGCTCCGATGGGTCAATCACTTCAACCAGCAGCCCATCTGGGCTTTCCTCAAGGGCAGGAATGGCTGCGTCGATTATGGGAAGGCACTCGCGTAAGTGGTCGGAGCCATGTGAGAAGTTGCGATCGGGGACAAAGTGCAAAGCAGTGGTGGCGAGCACCGCGGGAACGAAGAGGTTTACATTGGTCCCATTCGGCTGCTTCTCATGCACTTTTACATGAATGAATCCTTCACTGGAAAGTGCCGCACCGCCAACCAGCGCGGCGCCCAAAACGCCCATTCCAAGCTTGGCAAGGAAGATCATGCTGTCTCCTTATTCATGGCGGAAAACTGTCATCCTGTACAAAGCACATGCTCAAGAGCTATTCCGAATCCGTATTGCGCGAATCAACCCAGACTCGGACATTTTCATCCTTGCTGTTGACGCGAACCAAGGTTGTATCACTGCCCAGATTCTCGAGTGCCTTGATCGCAGCTTCGACATTCAGTTGATCTTTGCTGGTATCTGAAATCAGCGCCTGCACCACGTCCCAGGGTACCGTAACATCGACCGTCTCTTTGCTCTGCTTGTCGATCACCTGCACCACAACCTGTCCATTTTCTTTGGCCACGCGAATGTCGTCATCGGTATTCTGCACGGTGACGAATTCGCCTTCAGGGGCAGTTTTCAGAGCGTCAAGAATCTGACGCACGTCTACATTGTCGGCGGTGAAATTTCCCACGTGGATTTTGCCGTCGCGCAATTCGCCATGATTGATTGCTGGAATGACTCTCTCCGCCAGCGCGAGCGGCACGTTTACTTTAACAAGTTCGTGAGTGGCTGGGTTGTTGACGCGGACGTGAAGATAACGAGTTGCGGAAGCAGCGACCGCGAATGTAGCCGCCAGCAGCAGCATGGATACGGCCACGAGGGCGAGCAGGTGTTTTTTGCCGGTTTTCATCTTGAAATTCCTTTCGGAACGGCCTTGGTTTGCCGTTCAACTGGGGAGGTCAGTCCCGGAGCACAAAGTCATATTCACGTTAGGTTACGCAGGTGGTGTGGAGAAAGTTCCGCGATTTCCTCGTGCGCAAATATTTGCAGTCCAGGTGGCGTAGACACCCGGATACAATGCTTCCTCAATGATTTCAGAGCTTTGCGGGCGGCCATTTTGGTATTGGCATTGCTTCTACTGAGGGCGAACCAGAGTTCCCCAGCCGCCAATCCGGCAGCCTCTGGAACTGGAGAGCAAATTCAATGATGAAATATCTGCTTCTGGCTATAGCCTGCATCGGCTGCTCGGTCGGTGCATCTGCCCAGGCCACGCTTCCGATGAACTTAATGAGTGCCGAGACCTCGATGCTCACAATGCACGAGCATCCCCAACATGCCTCGCAGCTCGGCATGGCGCATGAGGAAAGCATATTGGAGCACTCTGACTCCGTCTCCGCCACCGGGGAGCGTCCATTGTGGGAAGTGATGCCGCCGCCGGTCTTCGTGTGCCTGGGAGATGCGGCACGCGAGTTCAAAGAAGAGCATGCCACCGTGAAGCGAGCCAGCGTCGTCTGGAGCAACTACTAGGAGCTGTGCCCAGCGCACTGCATCACGCCGAGAAACTTGACCCACGGGCCCACCGAATCGCGATATTGGTGGGCCATGATTCGCGAGATCTGGTGCAGATGAGTTAAATCGTGCGCCGCCCAGGTTGCCAGCAACTCAGAAAGCGTAACCATTCCAAGCGAGGGATGCCGGCCCCGGCGCGCGAGGTCCTGTGGTTGCAAGTTGAGCGCCCGCAATCCCACAAGGTTCTCTGACCGCAAGCGCGTGAATTCATCCAATAATTCTCCTAACTCTTTGCCTTGACTCTCGCGTTCTTGTGCCCACCGGTCGAAAGGATCGAATGCGCGGCTTTCCCCGAATTCCAGGATCATCTTTGCTCGCGGAAGCCAGTCCGTACGTTCGCCATGAATCAGATGGCCGATAACGTCGTACGCGCTCCAGGTCTTTTCACCTTCGTTACGCGATGTCCACTCGTCCGGCAGGTCCCGCAGCATTGCGTTGAGCATGGCAGGAGTTCGAGTGAGAAGCGAAATGGTGTGCTCTAAATTGTGTCCCATGATTTCATTAACCGGATTCCTGGAATTTACTGTCCTAGATTCGAGTGCCGGGCGGGCAGATTAAAATCTTCGCGGCGAGCTGACTGCGAGTGAGGAGAGGCTTTGTGTACGCGGTGTGCGAATCGGTTCCGATGTTAAAATCCTATCTATCCCTGAGTGGGGCTATAGCTCAGCTGGGAGAGCGCATCGTTCGCAACGATGAGGTCGTCGGTTCGATCCCGACTAGCTCCACCAATCCTGGTCTTCTGGCAATTAGAGTCTAAAAAAGATTGGCCTTGAGTCAGCACTCTCGTGGTCTAAGCCGATCCCGTCCACCAGGATCGCCGCAAGCAGCCTTTGTTTTGCTCTGCGCGGTCTGTTCGCTTGGGATTCCAACCTTTGCCCAGAAGAATGACCCAAATCAGAAGATTACGGCTGATCCGCAGACCGTGGTGGTCACAGGGACATTTCAGCCGACGCCTCTATCGGAGTTGAACCGGACGGTCGTTTCTTTCGACAACTCCAATGAGAAATTGCCAGACTACTTCTCATATGTCGATTTATTGAAGTCAGACTCCTCTGTCGATATCGAGCAACGCGCACCCAATGGCGTCCAGGCCGATCTCTCCATTCGTGGGGCAAACTTCGAGCAATCGCTCGTTCTGCTAAACGGGTTGCGAATGAATGATGCCCAAAGCGGTCATCACGACATGGATTTACCCCTCCCGCTCGAAGCCGTTTCACGCGTGGAGGTTCTGCACGGCGCGGGGTCGACCCTCTATGGCGCGGATGCCGCCGGCGGCGCGGTAAATTTCATTACCACTCCTCCAACCGCGACCGAGTTCCGTTTGCGCATGGGCCTGGGAAATTTTGGATTCAATCAAGAACATATAGTCGGAGCTTTTCTCGCAAAGAAATGGTCTGAAAGAATTACCGCCGATCGTGATTTCTCAGAAGGTTTCATTCCCGATCGGGATTATCGAAGCTCGTCGATAGCCTCTGAAACGTTCGTAGCAACCTCGCTCGGCAGCACCGACATTCTTGTTGCCGCCAGTGATCGCCCATTCGGCGCTGACCAGTTTTACGGCAACTTTCCATCCTGGGAACGGACTAAGACCTGGTTTACATCGATTTCGCAGGAACTGGGCAGCAATACCGACGCTGCCTTCGCCTATCGCCGTCACTCTGACGAATTTGTTCTCTTTCGGGATGATCCCAGCATCTATGAGAACAATCACATAAGTCAGAGTTGGCAGGCAGACCTGCGCCGCAGATTCACTTTTCACCATGACTGGAAATTGAGCTACGGGGCAGAAGGCGACGGCGACGAGATCGACAGCAACAATCTGGGCCATCACGAGCGTGAACGTGGCGCTGCCTATCTGAATCTCGACCTTCATCCCGCGCAGCGCTTTACCATGTCGCTTGGCGGGCGCGAGGAAGTCTTCACCGGCAATCACGCCGAATTTGCCCCAGCCATTGCCGCCGGCCTATGGCTCACAAATACATTGCGTTTGCGGGCTAGTGCAAGTCGTGCATTTCGATTGCCCACCTATACGGACCTTTACTATAGCGATCCCGCAAATATCGGGAACCCGTTGTTGAAGCCTGAATCCGCCTGGGATTTTGAAGGGGGTCCGGAGTGGAACCCTCGCGGAAGACTTTCCGCCCAGGTGACAGCGTTTTTTCGCCGGGAACACAACGATATCGATTACGTTCGGACCTCCGCGTCCACTCCCTGGCAGGCGACCAACATCAACTACATAGGCTTTTTCGGACTAGAGAGCGCGGCGAAATTCCGGCTGCCGAGGGCGGGCGACGTCGAACTGGCCTATACCTTCCTGCACGCGAATCAACAGGTGCAAGCCGGGCTCAGCTCGAAGTACGTTTTTAACTATCCGTCGCACAACGCGACGTTTGGTTGGACCGGCCAGTGCAAGCGGCTGTTCAGCATCCGCACTCGCGTCGGGGCGACGCAGCGGGTAGAACAGGGTACGTACGCCTTGTGGGATCTCTCTCTTGCCGGAAATCAGCGCCTGGTTCGCCCGTATCTGCAATTTTCCAACCTGGGCAACACCAGTTATGAGGAAATTCCCGGCGTCCTCATGCCGAGCCGTAGCATCGTAGGGGGCCTCGAATTCATATTCAGGCCGCATTCCTGAGTTCTTCCAAGTTCCGTCCTCCGGTTCTGCCTGACCCGTCAAGCAACCAGATAATTTTTCAGCCAAACGTTGGTGGATTACACTGGTTTTGTTCAGCTCTCGTCTATAATCTCCAAAGCCAGCCGCTTTTCGCCCGCTCCCGAGCGAAGGCGACCGACCTCGATTCACCATCTATACTTCTCCGCTCGATCACAGAGGAGCCTGAAATGTCCACCATGCTCGACCAGAAAGCCGCCACTTTAGGCTCGATTATTGAGCAACACAAATCGCAGATTCTCGCCGAGTGGTTGCGTGAGATGACTGGAGCCGTTCGCCGTAGCGACTTGATGAAGAAAGCGGAAGTTGAATCGCAATGCGCTCGTTTCCTGGATCTGCTGGTTCAAGCAAGCGCATCATCTTCCGAATACGGTAACTCCTCCTTCGATACGTTGCGCGAAATGCTGAGTGACGTTTCTCGGAGCCGCGCTTTGCAGGGTTTTACCCCTTCAGAAACCGCGAACTTTGTTTTCTCGGTAAAGAAGCCGCTGTTCACTGCAATCCGCGAGTTTCATGCCAAAGATCCTGCCGCCATGGCGCGCGACATGTGGACTGCGACCGAGCTCTTGGACAACCTCGGCCTGTATACGACTGAGTTCTATCTCAAGTCTCGTGAAGAGATCATTCGACGCCAGCAGGAAGAAATGCTTGAGCTCTCCACTCCGGTGGTGAAGTTGTGGGATGGAATTCTAGCCCTTCCGCTGATTGGCACCCTCGACAGCGCACGAACACAGGTGGTGATGGAATCTCTCCTCGAGAGCATTGTCCAGACCAATTCCCGGGTTGCAATCATCGATATCACCGGTGTTCCGACCGTAGACACGGTGGTGGCGCAACATCTGTTGAAGGCGGTTACGGCTGCCCGATTGATGGGCGCGGATTGCATCATTAGCGGCGTACGCCCTCAGATTGCGCAGACCATCGTTCACCTGGGAATCAATCTGCTCGACGTAATCACGAAGGCGACGATGTCTGACGCCTTTCGTCTTGCCCTGCAGAAAACCGGTGTCGCCTTCGTTAGCCTGGAAAAAAAGAGAAGAAGAAAACCTGAAAGCGAAGAAGACGAGCAGTAGGAGGCTGGATGGAAAAAATTCCTATCCTGCGGATGGGTGAGTTCTTACTGGTCACGATTCAGGTGGACATGCATGACCGTCTGGCGATGGCCCTGCAGGAAGACCTCACCAACCGCATCAGCGAAACCGGTGCGCGGGGTGTGCTGATCGATATCTCCAGCCTGGAGATTGTGGATTCGTTTATCGGTCGCATGTTGGGGAATATTGCCGCCATGTCCCGCGTGCTGGATGCTCAGACCGTCGTGGTCGGCATGCAGCCTGCGGTCGCAATCACGCTGGTAGAGCTGGGCATGTCACTCGCCGGGGTCAAAACAGCATTGAACGTTGACGCGGGTATGGAACTGCTTCAAGAAGCTGTGGACGGCAACGAGGAACCTTTCTATGGTCGTGCTGTCTAGTGAAAGCGTTCCCGTCGCTTCCGAAGTCGACGTGGTTACGGTTAGGCGGCTGGTCCGGGAGGCTGCCGCACGGCTCGGTTTTTCGCTGGTAGATCAAACCAAGGTGGTCACGGCAGCCAGCGAACTTGCTCGCAATACCCTCATTCACGGCGGCGGGGGGGCAATGGACCTCGCCACCCTCAATGGTCCACGCATTGGTTTAAGGCTCACGTTTTCCGATACCGGCCCCGGCATTCCGGACATTCAGCTTGCCTTGCGCGACGGTTTCACAACCGGGTCAGGTCTCGGACTGGGCCTCGGCGGCGCTAAGCGACTGGTGAACGAGTTCGAAATCGCCTCTCGTCCGGGTCAAGGCACAAAGGTCATCATTACACGATGGAAGTAGTCGAACAATCCGCTTGCCAGTTTGTGACTGAAATCAGTGACCCGTCGCTTGCCGGGGAAGCTCGTCGGGCTTCGGTGAATTGTGCTGAACAGATCAAGCTGAGCGAAAGTGAATCGGGAGCGGTTGCCATCGCGGTCACCGAGTTGGCGACGAATCTGGTCAAACATGCAGGAGGCGGGAAAATTATCAGTGAGACCATCGCCGGTGATGGCGCTAAGGGTGTGCGTGTCGTGGCAATAGACAAAGGCCCGGGCATTCGCAACATTGCTGGCGCGCTCGAGGATGGGTATTCAACCGCCGGCAGCTCCGGCACTGGTTTGGGCGCGGTCCGGCGACTCGCAAGCCACTTCGAGATTTACTCACTTCCTCAAACGGGTACTTGCATCGTCGCCGAATTCTGGGCGCGCAAGAAAATGCCCGTAACCAAGGACGCGCTGCGCGTAGGGGCTGTCTCGGTTCCGCTTCGTGGCGAATCCGTCTGCGGAGATGGTTGGATGGTGAAATCAAATTCTGCGATTGCCAAGGTCCTGCTGGTCGATGGATTGGGGCATGGAGCGTATGCCGCCGAAGCTGCGCGGGAAGCCGAAAGAGTAGTGGCTGAATCGAAATCCGCTTCTCCCACGGAAATTTTAAGTGATTGTCATGACGCGCTGAAGAAGACGCGCGGGGCTGCCGCCGCGCTTTCTTTCGTGGATAGGGAACAGGGGACGCTTTCTTTTGCCGGTTTGGGCAACATCTCCGCCGTGCTTGCCGGCCCAGAGGGCACCCGCGGCATGGCCTCTCACAACGGGACGCTCGGCCACCAGATGCATCGGATACAGGAATTTCAATTTCCCTGGAATAGCAACAGCGTGCTCATCATGCATTCTGACGGACTGAGTTCGCGATGGAATTTGGAGGACTATCCCGGAATCCTCAATAAAGGTCCTGCGATTTTGGCCGCAGTCCTGTATAGAGATTTTGCGCGCGAGCGCGATGATGTCACGGTGTTAGTAGCAAAGAATTCTGAAATCTGAGTTGTTCATGCCCCTGAATTTGTTACGAATGGATATCCGTTACGAGCACGACGTGGTGCTCGCGCGCCAACGCGCCCGCCAGAGTGCAGCGGCGCTGAAATTCGACGTGCAGGAACAGACCCGCATTGCCACCGCCCTCTCGGAGATCGCTCGCAATGCCTTCCAGTATGCAAACGGGGGGCTGGTGGAGTTCAGCATTGACAGGCCGGAACATAAGTTGATCATCGTGGTCCAGGACAAAGGCCACGGAATCTCAAATCTGCAGCAGATTCTCGATGGCAAGTACGTTTCTCATACCGGGATGGGCCTCGGCCTGCTGGGCGCAAAACGCCTCATGGACGGCTTCGAAATAGAAACAGGCCGGAACGGAACCACTGTCCGTCTCGTCAAAACGCTTCCAGCCAAGTTTTCGTCCATCGGGAAAAAGGAATTGGACGGCCTGCTGAGCGTCATCGAGGAACGCTCTCCCCAGAGCCCTTATGAAGAATTGCGGCACCAGAACCGGGAGTTGCTCGCAGCCTTGAATGAAATCCGTGCCCGCCAGGCGGAGCTGGCGCAACTGAATCGCGAGTTAGATGAAACCAATCGCGGCGTCGTCGCGCTCTACGCCGAGCTCGATGATAAGGCCGATTTCCTGCAGCGCGCGTCAGAACTCAAGAGCCATTTCCTTTCCAACATGAGTCACGAATTCCGCACGCCGTTGAACTCAATCCTGGCTCTGAGTCAAATTTTGCTTGATCGCCTGGACGGGGAGTTAAGCTCGGAGCAGGAGAAGCAGGTCCGCTTCATGCGTAATTCAGCACAGGACCTTCTCGACCTGGTAAACGACCTTCTCGACCTCGCGAAAGTCGAAGCCGGAAAAGTGACCATCCGCCCCACCCGGTTCGGCGTGAATTCAATGTTCGCCGCACTCCGCGGTATGTTGCGCCCACTGCTCTCCCAGAACTCCTCGGTGAAGCTGGTGTTTGACGAACCGGACCAGGACATTGAGATCTTCAGCGACGAAGGCAAAGTCTCTCAGATACTGCGCAACTTCATTTCGAACGCGCTGAAGTTTACTGAACGTGGCGAAGTTCGCGTCTCCGTGATCAGCGACCACAATGACACCCTCCGCTTTGCCGTAACTGACACTGGAATCGGAATCGCTCCCGAACATCAGGAGCGCATTTTCGACGAATGGATGCAGGTGGAAGGCAAGCTCCAAAAAGTGGCCAAGGGCTCTGGGCTCGGATTGCCGCTCTCCCGCAAGCTGGCGCAGTTGTTAGGCGGCGACGTCTACGTGCAGAGCCAATTGGGAAGTGGGTCCACGTTTGTCGCGGTCATTCCGGTTTCCTTCGCCGGCGAGACTGAGGTGGTGTACGTGCCTGACGTGAAACGCGAACTCGACTCCACCAAGCTGCCGGTTCTTGTGGTGGAAGACAATCGGGAGGCAATGTTCATTTACCAGAAATATTTAAAGGGAAGTGACTTTCAAGTGGTTCCTGCGACGGACGTCAAAGAAGCGCGTCAAGCGCTGCGTTCATTCCGTCCTCTGGCCATCGTCCTCGATGTCTTGTTGCAGGGCGAGCATTCATGGGACCTGTTGCGCGAACTCAAGCACGATTCGAGCACCCGTGACCTCCCCGTTTTTGTGGTGACAGTTGTCGATAACCAGCAGAAAGCCCTGGCACTGGGCGCTGACGGTTTCCACTCTAAGCCCCTGGACCGAGCCTGGCTTCTAAAGCAGCTCCAGGCGGTCGCTGCTGAACATCCCCATCCTCGCGTTCTAATCATCGATGACGATGAGACTTCGCGTTATCTGGTGAAGAGCTTACTGGGAGAGAGTAATTGCCAGTTGTGGGAGGCGAAGGGCGGAATTGAGGGCATGCGACTGGCAAAGGAGTACAAACCTGACGTGGTCATCCTTGATCTGGCTATGCCGGATTTGGGCGGCGCTGACGTTCTGAATCACCTCAAAGAGGAACCGGAAACCAGCAAGTTGGGAGTTATAATCCACACTTCGAAAGTGCTTCATGAGGACGATTACGTGAGGTTGGGGAGCGCCGTTGATGTCATCCCGAAGAGCATTATGAGTTCAAGGCCAGCGGCGGTTGCAAGGTTCGCGAAAGCGTTTCAGAAGGCTGGCGTGTCCTTCAGGGTGGGAGGAGAGCAACTTGCGACACAATAAAAAGGGAAAGATTGTTATGCCGGAAAACATCAGCGTTCTATGCATCGACGACGATGATACCGGGCTTCGCATGCGCAAGATGATGCTCGAAGCTCGCGGCTTTCACGTATTGACCGCGAAGAGCGGCCAGGAAGGCCTGAACCTGCTCTCTTCCATCAGTCCCGTACATGCTGTGATCCTTGACTATAGTATGCCGGGCATGGACGGTGCGGAAGTCGCGCGTTCCATTCGCGCAACCAAGCCGGATCTTCCCATTGTGATGCTTTCCGGCTACTCGGCTGATATTCCAGCCGATGCCCTGGAACTGGTGAATGCGTTCGTAACCAAAGGTGGCGCGCCCGAGCAATTATTCAGCGCGGTGGATGGTGTGCTCAAGGGTGGAGAGCGTGGCCGGATTACGATCCTGAATGTTGATGACAATGAGAAGTATCGTTATGCCGTCAGCCGCCTGCTCCGCGACAAAGGATTCGATGTTCTCGAGGCCAGTACCGGCAGGGAAGCCCTGGAACTGGCTTCCTCCAAGCCAGGGCTCATTATCCTCGATGTCAATCTTCCGGACATGCTGGGCTTTGATGTTTGCCGGCAGTTGAAATCGAATGTCGTAACTCGCGACATTCCCGTGATCCACATCTCCGCCACGTATTCGAGCGAAAGCGCCGGGGTCGAATCGCTCGACAGCGGCGCCGAGCGTTTCGTGGAGCATCCCCGCGATTTGGCAGTGGTGCTCGAAGTTGTGCAGGAAGAACTGCGCAAACGTTCCGCCTGAACCCTACATCCGGTTCATGGTGAAATTACCGCTACCGCTGCATCCCGCTGTGGTGCCGCTCAGTGTCCACGTTCCGCTTATCGTATTGCCGCTCACTGTCCCCTGGAGCGTTAGTAGATTGCCACTCGCTGAACCCGCCGATACAACATTCATTTGAAAGCCGCCGGAAGTAACGCCATTGGTGTTGCCGCTTAATGTGAATCCGCCAGTTGCGGTCGAGCCGCTGGCAAAACACGGGGACGCGGTTGTGAAATTCAGGTTGGTGACGCTGACGCCGCTTCCATTGCTTTGCGCCAGCGTCAGGGTAAATGCCAGCACAGGAGCCTGGTTCGAAGTCGAATTCATCAGTGAAGCAGTCCAGTTTCCGTTGATGCTGCCGTTATTCTGGTTAGCTCCACAACCGACCGCAAGTAGTGACAGCGCGAATAAAGCTATGGCACAAAAAAATTTCATGTATCACTCCAGAAGAAGAAATCATTGGGTAGACGAAGGGCTCAGCTTCTGCCCTCTTTCCCGAGCGCAGAGAATCTTTACGATTCAACCCGCGCTAGGAGCATTTGTCGCGGCTTATGCAAAATTCCTGGCGCATATAATTGTTCGATATGAACAAAACGGCTGTGAGTTGTTGTGTTGCGGTCTTATCTCTTACTCTGTTTGCAGGTGCAGAGGACACGACCCAGGCGAAGGTTCCTGTAATGGACGGCGGCGCCGGTCCATGCTCGCTTGCCCTGACCGTGACCGGCTCGGGTCAAAAGCCGGTTTACAACGCCACCGTCAAGGTCCACATTTCTTATGGTTTCGCGGGAGCTCGCCGTCTGGATTTGCAGGCCGGAACCAACTCCGATGGCAAGGTGAAATTTACTGGGCTGCCGGCCCGGGTACACCATCCGCCGCTGGAATTCCAGGCTACAAAGGATGAATTTCAGGGAAGCGTGACATACGACCCAACCCTCGAATGCCAGGCGCAGCACGAAATCACCTTACAGCCGGCAAAGTCTGGTGATACGCCCTAGTTTCGTGTTTGCGCAATCTATCAAAATACAACGAGATTACGTACTTGAGACAAGGCACTCTGTTCGGCTGTATTCAAGAAGTGATTATTTAGCTCTTTTCGGCCTCTTCCTTTCCTTTAGGTTATGCCTCACGGTTTCAGCATATTCCTAAAGCGCGGGTAAAAACCTTTACCTGCTCCGCGATACGATGCTAAAACTCCATCTCTTCAGACAACCTAGAGTGCAGAGATCTCACTGCGGCAGCGTAACATCCGGCGGGGTATTTCTATGCCGCGCTCCCACGCTTATAGTGAGAATGTCTTCGCCTTTGTAATCTGAGAGGCCTCCGCCGCCGCTGCTATCAATTCTCACTCCGTACTGGCCGAACGCTTGCTCAATTAGCATTTCGGGATTCGGGTTTCGTGGTTGATTCCCTTGGGCGCTTCTCTCTGGCGTACTTTCCAGACTAAGTGAAATTCCATCAGGTACGTTTTTGTAGTCTATTCCGACAATCTTCCAACCACCCTTCTGGAGTGCGACATTTATATCGGACGCATAATCAGAAGCTTCGCTATCGTTTTCTTTCACTATCATCTTAAAATCATGTGAGTCGAAGTGGTTGAGATAGTCAGCGATCATTGCCGTCTGTTTCTGGCGCAAGTGGCGAGGAAGGACGTATACCTCAATGTCATTCTCCATCGCAAGCACCGACTTGCTTAGAACGCCGACCGACCGAACCGTAGCAATGTGATTTAGAATCCCACCCACAGCAAAATAGAACCACAGCATCCATAGGCCAAAAACCCAGTAACGAGCGTCAGACGCAATCTTTTCCAAAGACTGGACAAATTCTTTGCTAATATGAAAATGTCGTACTATCCATTCGTACTTCTTCCCAACGACAAAGCACAAGAGTGCTATACCAATACACACCCAGCCGCTCACTGACCGAATCCCTTCTTTAAGAAGTCGATCCAATCCGACGCCAGCGAAGGCTCCAGCCCAGAGGCCCTCAAAAAACCCGGGGATACTACTTTTTCTTTCCTCCACCAGTTGCACCTCCACAGGGAAGGGTTCATCTTACACCTTCCCTTGCGAGAAACGGATAATCCAGAAAAGTAACCTCTATGAAATCAGTAAGATACGCCGGTTGACGCGATGTACATTATAATGTACATTAAAGTGAGCAGTGGAGGACTTATGGCAACACGCAGACAGTCGGCAGAACATTCCCGCAGAGTTCTCGAGGAAAAACTGGAATATTCCAATGTCACCAAGCTGCGACAGAAGTTTCTGCCAGCCGTCGAGCAGGTGCAGAACGACCCCGCTTTGCGCTACTTGATTTTTAAGGGCGGCAAGCCGCAGGCCGTGCTGATGAGCTTTGAAACCTACGAACTGCTGAAGAAGGTCATCAACCAGGCGCTCGAGAATGCTGCCGGGAAGAGCCGCGAAGAAAATATCGAAAGTGCCTTTCAAAGAATGCAGAACCAACCGGCTCGAGAGGCCGTTTCTGAGGCTCCCATTGACGTCACCATCGTCGAGAGCAAGCAGAAAGAGGCCAAAGCGCTGGCCGGTGACATCTACGAGAAAATGCGCCGACTTGACGACATTATCGGCGAAATCGGTGTGTGCACGACTCCGTATCTGTCTGGGATCGGGAAGACGAAAATCGACTATCGGCTGCTGCAAAAGAACAAGATTGCCGAGAAGTTTTAGTTCGTGTTATAAGAGCCTCCTCTCCGCGGAGGCAGTTTTCTGGTTGTCGATCTCATCTTCGATTTTCTGGTTGAAGCCCAGTTCTACTGGTTGGGCCACTTTCCTTTGAGCCTCATGGACGAGATCGGCCGCAAGAAGGTCGAAGTCTACAAGGCTCTTGCTCCCGACCTTGCTCATCCTGGTTTCCTCACCGGCGAGAAACTATTCACCATTGATAAGCGCCGATTCAACGTTGTTTTCGAGGCAGACGAGAGTAAGGTCGACCACAAACGTGATGTCTATCCCATGCACGTTCTCCGGATTGACGAACTCAAGACGGAGGAAGCGAAGTGAGACGATGGAACCCGCGACTACGCCTTCACATCACCTTGCCAAATTTGTGATAAACGCGATCAGTGCGGTCCTGGCAATTTTGGGAACTTCGCTGATGGCACGGCGTTATGCGAAACAATTGTTCCGCACTTTGCTGTACGCGGCCGGAGCGCCCGTACTGATTGCATTGGGCAGAGGCGAGAGAGTACGGGAATTTTTTATCAAGAAGGCCGAACTGAATCCCGACGTTCCCGAGTCCGTCGCTGACATGACGCTGGGATTGAATCTGCTACTTTGGGCATTCCTCTTTCAGCTCGCGGGAATAATTCTGGACTACTAGCTGCTCCGAATCATTCTCCATTGCCATATGCCGGAATCCCTTGCTGCACCATATAAAGGAGCCGTTGAGCGCGCGTTCCCCAATCGCCTTGGCCATTGGCCTGCGTTATGGCCCTTTGCGCCAGTGTGATTGCACGTCCCTTGGCTTCATCGGATTTTTTCAGGTCGTCATTACCCTTATAGATTTCGATCAATGCTGCCCACCGGTACGCCGCGTCATAGAGCGCCTCGGCCGCGGCTGGCGATTGCGGGTATTCCTTGGCATAGTTCTCGTAAATTTCGGCCTCTTTCTGCGGACACTTTGCCTGTCCCTGCCAATCGCCGCATAGTTTGTTATCGATCAAATGAAATGCTGAGAGATATGCCCATTTTGTTCCGGGGAACTTCTTCATCACTTTCTTGAAGTAGTCTTCGTTCATCCCTCGGCGCAAATATGGATCCTGTTCCTTGGCTGACGGCAAAGACATCACGTCCGCCTTCTCGATTTGCCATCGAATGTCGGCTGATCGATACAAGCCTTCTCCCGCCAGCGGAGACTGCGGGAAGATTTCGTAGATTTCGCCATAAAGACGCATGGCGTCCTGGGCCGCATAACGACGGCCATTGCGCGAACTCGCTTGGTCTTCGGCGTCGACTGCTTCGCCGAACAGAATCTTGTCTCCATCAGGAGTTGTCGACTGTACCAGCCCTTTTTTCTGCATCCATCCCGTTACCACGCGCTCTTCCGTCAATGCCGCTTCCACTTTCACCCAATCGCCACTGGTTTCCAGAAATACCAGTTCGCGCCCGCGATCAACATCCGCGAGTTTGGCGGAACTCGCGTCGGGCGCTACGTAGATGGACGCCACGCGAATGGATGCGGCGCGCACAACGTCAGCAATGCTTAGCGCCGGATGTAAGAACAACGCGACTGCCGCAGCAGCGACAACTCTCACCATGCTTTGTACCTTCACGATCGAACTCGGCGCAGCAGGTCGGGATCAACATTCCCTCCACTGATGACCGCCACCGTATGGTTGGATGCGGGCAGCAACTCAGGGTGGAACACCCAGGCGGCGGTTGCCACGGCCCCACTCGGCTCGGCAACTGTCTTAGGATTCTTGGCCAGAATCCCGACCGTTTCCAGGATCTCGTCTTCTGTGACGGTGACCACATCGTCCACATACCTCCGAATATGTTCGAAGGTAAGAGTGCCCACATATTGTGACCGCAATCCGTCTGCGCATGTGGAGAGCACTTGTTCAGCCGGCAGTTTGACGATGTGCCCCGCTCGGAAGCTGGCCCTGGCATCGGAGGCAAGCTCTGGTTCGACTCCAATTACTTTCGCGTCTGGCTTCGCCGATTTAATTGCCGTTGAAACGCCGCTGATCAATCCGCCTCCGCCGATTGGGACCAGAACCAAATCAATATTCGGTAGATCTTCAACAATCTCGAGTCCCGCCGTGCCTTGTCCAGCGATGATCTTGTCATCATCGTAAGGCGGAATGATTACATATCCGTGCTCTGCGGCGAGCTGTTCGGCTTTCTCCTGCCGTTCCACTCCGCTCGGACCAACAAAGACAATCTCAGCTCCCAATGCCGCGGTCGCCTCTCGTTTGACCGCGGGAGCGTTTCGCGGCATGACAATGATGGCCCTGGTTTGTAGTGCTCGCGCAGCATAAGCCACACCTTGTGCGTGGTTACCGCTCGAATAAGTAATCACGCCTCGCGCGCGTTCTTCGTTCGTTAACGATGCGATTTTGTTGTAGGCGCCACGCAATTTAAATGCGCCGATCGGTTGCAGGTTCTCCGGCTTGAGATAGATGTTGCGATCACCATATTGCAGAGGAATCAGCGGGCTGCGGACGGTGATCCCGTCCAGCCGCGAACGCGCTTCGCGAATGTCATCGATGGAGACTATGAATTCAACTCCCAGAGAGATATCGCTTTCCGTGTACCTTCGTGCCGTTCGCGGTTGATGCCTTTACCTTTCGTGTGTACTTCGCGTCCTTCGTGGTTAATGCTTTTCCTTCGTGTACCTTCGTGCCCTTCGTGGTTACTGCCTTTTCTTTCTGGTAGGGTTTTAGATTTCCAAAATCACCGGCATGATCAGCGGTCGCTTCTGTGTTTGCTTTGAGATATATCGCTTCAAGTCGGCTCGAATCTTTTCCTTGATCACTCCGTAGTCCGCCCGCTCTTCTTCACTCGATTGATTCAAAGTCTGCGCCACTAACTGCCGAATCTCATCCATGAACCCATTTTCTCCGGCAGAGAATCCGCGAGTAACAATTTCCGGAGAAATCTCTACCCGGCCGGTCAGTTTGTTGATAGCGATAATCGGTAACACGAAGCCGTCTTCGCTCAAATGGCGCCGGTCTTTAATGACTAGGTCTTCCACCACGTCTGCCCGCGAGCCGGAATCGATGCAGATGCGGCCTACATTTACGCGCCCCGCTTTGCGTGCACCCAGTTCGTCGAACTCAAGCACATCGCCGCTTTCTATCAGCATCACGCTGCCGATCGAGCCATGCATTGACGCCGCCAGTTCCGCATGGAGCTTGAGCTGCCGGTACTCGCCATGAATAGGAACAAAATATTTCGGTTTGACAAGGTTGATGATCAGCTTCAGCTCTTCCTGGCTGGCGTGACCGCTCACGTGTACCGGAGGACTCGATCCGTCGTCATAAATCACGTGCGCCTCGCGCCGGAACAGGTGGTCAACCATTCGGTAGATTGCCTTCTCGTTTCCTGGAATGATTCGCGATGACAAGACGACGGTATCGCCCTTCTCGATTTTCGCGTGCTTGTGATTGTCGACTGCGGCGCGCGATAGCGCTGACATAGGCTCGCCCTGCGTTCCGCTGATCAGGACACACACTTTTTCGGGAGCAAAATTCTTTACTTCGCCGGGGTGAATCATCAGACCATCAGGAATCTCAACGTATCCCAGATCCTCTGCGATTTCCGACGAGCTGATCATCGACCTGCCGATAAATGCGACCTTTCGTCCGTGTTGCCACGCAAGTTCGACCGCGAGCTTGATGCGATGAATAGACGAAGAAAAACAGGAAATAAAAAGCCGTCGTTCCGTGCGTGCGAAGACCTCGTCGAATTTTCGCCGGACCGCACGCTCGCTTGGCGTGTATCCGCGCCGTTCGACGTTGGTCGAATCTTGAAGCAACGCGAGCACGCCCTCCTTGCCGTACTCGGCAAAGGCGTGCAGATCGAAAAGCCGGTTGTCTGTTGGCGTGGGATCGACTTTGAAATCGCCCGTATGAATTACGACGCCCAGAGGAGTGTGGATCGCCAGCGAAACACAATCAACCAGGCTATGCGTTACCTGAATTGGATGGATCGTGAAAGGGCCAATTTTGAAACGTTCACCGGGGCGAATCTCGCGCAAATCGGCATTGTCCAGAAGTCCGTGTTCGTCCAGCTTGTCTTCAACATATGCCAGAGTGAATTCGGTTCCCCAGACCGGAACGTTCAGCTCCCCCAAAATCCAGGGCAACGCGCCGATGTGATCTTCATGCCCATGCGTAAGGACAATCGCGCGCACCCGCTGGCGATTTTCGAGAAGATACGAAATGTCAGGTACTACGATGTCGACGCCCAGGAGTTCGGCTTCTGGAAACATCATGCCCGCATCGATGACAATGATGTCCTCGCCCCAGCGCACTGCCATGCAGTTCATGCCGAACTCGCCGAGGCCGCCAAGGGGGACTAGATGGAGTTTTCCGGAAGGCATTTGGGGGCGCAAAGAACTAATGATCGTAGCATAGCCACACCGGCGGTCTGCCCAGGTATGCCGGTCAGGCGCTAACAGACCCTCCCGCGCGAAACCGCTAAAATAAGTGGGGATGCGTTCTCAGAGTGTCTGCGACTGACAAATCGTGGCTTCGGCGTCGAGTTGAGAAGTCGCTCTCATCGGCATTGATGCGCGCCTACAAAACGGTGCGCGTTGAGCCCGAGCGGTTCCTCATTGAATTGCGTGCCGCGTATGGGCTTCCGGTCAATAGTTTTCAGGGAATGTACTCGCTCGATATCTCTATCCTGGATGAAACCGCTGAGAAAATCATTCACGGGGCCATGAAGCTCGCCGCTGCGGAAGGCGCCGGATTCGGAATTGGAGGATTTCTCACCATCGTTCCCGATTTCAGCATCCTCGCCGGTATTACGTTGCGTACAATCCAGAAGCTCAGCTTGATTTACGGATACGAATACAACACCGATGCAGAAGTCGCCGAACTCTGGATTGCGGCAGCCAGCGCTGCAGGCGTCGATCTTGGGCGTGATCTGCTGGAAAAAAATCTGGTAAATCGCTTCATACCTCGCATTATTCAGAGGATCGCAGCCAAGGCCAGCGCGGAATTCGTTGAAAAATGGTCTGCGCGATTTATTCCGGTCGCTAGTTCGCTAATCGGTGGAGTGCTGAACTATTATTTCGTGCGCGGATGGGGTGAGCGCGCCCATGCCCATTTCCGCCTAAAGCATTTGGAAGCACGTCGGCAAGTTTCACAACTTACAACCGTCCGCACCAGCTAAACCTCCTGCAGGGGCTCTCATGAAGATTACAGGGATCGTCCTGTTGTGCGCTTTGGCCGTGCCGCTGCATAGCCAGGAAATATCGGTTGCAGCGGCAGCAGACTTGCACTCTTCACTTGATGAAATCGCTGCACAGTTCCAGAAATCGCATGCCGCGCATGTGAAGGTTGTCTATGGAGCCTCGGGCAATCTTTTTCAGCAACTTCAGAATGGCGCGCCATTCGACATTTTTTTCTCCGCCAACTCCGACTATCCAAAAAAACTCGAAGCAGTAGGACTCACTGTTCCCGGCAGTTACTATGAGTATGCGCTGGGCAAAATTGTTCTTCTGGTTCGGGCAAACTCGCAGCTGAAATTGAGCCAGGGACTTCAGGTGCTTCTCGATCCAGCCGTAAAGAAAATTGCGATTGCCGATCCAGTCCACGCTCCTTACGGCCAGGCAGCGCTCGCGGCCCTGAAATCGCAGAGCTTGTATGACAAAGTGTCAGCCAAGCTAGTCACAGGAGAAAACATTTCTCAGGCGGCTTCGTTCGTTCTCTCCGGCGCCGCCGACATTGGCATCATTTCCATGTCGATTGCCGTGTCACCTTCTTCCAAAGCTCAAGTGCGCTTTGCTGAAATACCAGCCGACGAATATCCGCCCATTCGGCAGGCGTGCGTAATTTTGAAGTCTTCCAGGGAACAAAAACTCTCGAACGAGTTCGAAGCCTACATTCAGGGGCCTGAGGCTTCCAAGATATTCAGCGAGTACGGGTTCAGGCTTCCAGCTCACTAGAACTTACGCCACCTACGGCTTTTCTGGCCACTGCATACCCAAAACTCCCGAAGAAATTTCTACAAGCGTGCTGCTCTCATTGTGCCGCTGCTCACCGCTAACTCGTTCATAACCCGTTTTGGCCCGTGCGGTGCAATCTCTTCCGCCTGTCAGAAAGGAAGATCTCATGACCGGCAACAAGCATGACGAGCGATGGAGAGAATTGTGCGAAGCCATCGTACAGGAGCCGGATTCAAAGCGGCTGATGGATTTGGTGGATAAATTAAATCAGCTATTAGAGGAGCGAGAAGCAACAGGTCGGGATGGTACACGTAAAGAGCGGGCAGTCGCTCAGAGTTAGAGCCAACCCTTAGTACGCGCGATGCGCGACGCTTCTACGCGGTTTGCCGCCCCTAGCTTGCTGATCGCCTCGGAAAGATAATTGCGAACAGTTCCTTCGGAGAGGTTCAGTTTTTCTGCGATGTCGATGCTGCTCATACCGTCGCCTGCCAGGCGTAATACCTGGCGCTCGCGATCGGTCAGTGGATCGGGCTCAACCCAGGCTTCGGCCGCTAATTCGGGATCGATCACCCGCAAGCCATTTTGGACGCGGCGGACGGCGTCAGCCAATTTCTCTGCCGCCATGTCTTTCAGCAGATAACCCGAAGCCCCGGCGTCCAATGCGCGCCGCAAATATCCTGCGCGAGCGAACGTCGTGAGTATGATCGTTTTAGTTGGTGAGCGCTTGCGCTTGAGCTCCGCAGCTACATCCAGCCCGCTCATCTCCGGCATTTCAATGTCAGTGAGAAAAATATCGGGCTTGTGAGTAAGCACTGCGTTCAGCGCTTCCGCCCCGTTGCGTGCGCGCGCAATCACTGAAATATCGCCTTCAATCTCGAGTAGCGTGGCCAGCGCTCCAAGCACCATTCCCTGATCTTCGGCGATAGCCACACGGATGGTTTTGCGCCCGGTTTTAACTGGAGGGTTCAATGCTTGGCGGCTGCCTCAACGTTTAGCGGGAATTCGAATTTCAGTTTTGTGCCCGAAGATGTTTTGCAGGTGAAGGTCCCGCCCAGAGCCTCGATGCGCTCGCGCATGCCGCGCATGCCATTACCCTCTGCATGCGCGCCGCCGCAGCCATCATCCTCCACTTCGAGCACGCAATTTCCGTTATTGCGGGCCAGGCGCAGCATACAATTTTGCGCACGGGCATGGCGAACTACGTTGGTGACCGCTTCCCGCATAATGAGTGCTGCCACACTCTCCTGCGCCGGTGTCAGGGGAAGATCTGTTGACTCAGTAGAAACCGTGACGCCCGCAGTTTCGAGCGCCGATTGGGCTCGCTGTAGCTCCTCGCCTAATTTATAAGTGCTGAAACCGCGAATCGTATTGCGGATGTCGGTGATTGCCTCGCGCGAAACTCTTTCGATGTCGGCGATTTCTGCTTTCGCCTTCTGAGGGTCCTTTTCCAGGAGCCTTCCTGCGAGTGTGGATTTCACAGCGATCAGCGTCAACGTGTGCCCGAGCACGTCATGCAAATCGCGTGCAATCCTTTCGCGTTCCGCCGCTTTGGCCAGGTGTTCGATTTCTTCATGCGCCATGCGAAGTTTGCGGTCGGCCCGGTTCTTTTGCGCGAAATGCGCGTTCGATAAACCCACTCCGAGTGCTACCACCATCGACGTTGCCCAGAATCCCGGATCGGAGTGGAAGAAATAAGCATCCAGCGCCAACAACGAAATCAGGACGCCTATAGCCGCAAAAACAATGGTTGGATTCTCAATGACCCAGGCAAGGAACGATGCCGTAAAGATGATGAAGATCGAAGAACCAACGTTGATGTTGCCTAGTCCCAGCCCCATCGCCGTCATGCAGACCAGGATCAGGACATTCCATGGTTTTCCAACTCGGAACAGGGTGAAATAAAGGACCAGAAAAACTGCCGTCGCGCCAATTGTAATCAGCCAATCTGTGCCGGTGGTGCGCTTATCGAGTATGGGTTGGAAAAAGAAAAAAGCCAGGAAAACGAGCCAAACATATGGCACCCATCCGTGGTCCCGATTTTTTGGAATTAACCCCATTTCGCTTCCATTCTACTTGCCCTTACTAAGCATGCGCCCTCTGGTCCCGTTGATGGCCTGCCCATGCAATTCCCAGGCAGATCATGGCGAAGCCGATCAATGCTTCCCAATGTTTTGAGGCCGGCGATCCGATGTTCATTCCAATCAGATGAAATGCCATCTGCGACAAATGGTACGGGGGCAAGACCACTGCAATCTGCTGAACGAATTTCGGCAGGAACACGAACGGGATGAACAGCCCCGAGCAGAAAGACATGGGCAAATAAAACACGTTGATCAGGGCTGGAGCTGAGGTAGGTCCCGCGAAGTAGCCGATCGCCAGGCCCATGGCACAGAAGGGAAGCGATCCCACCACCAGAGTGACGATCAGCTTCAGGCACACCATCGCAGACAGATGCACCCCACCGAAGGCAAACCCCAGCGTCAGCAGCAGCAGCACGTCTGCTGTGCTGAAGATCATGCTCATGACCACCTTCGCGAATAAGTAAGCGAATGGAGGCATCGGCGTCGCCTTTTTGACTTCTAACCAGCCAAACCCGCGGTCACTTGCCAGTCCTGCGGCGGTTCCAAACAAAGCCGCGCCCATCACTCCAAATGTTCCGTATGCCGGAATCAGATACGTCGTGGTCCCAACGTTGCCGATCGACTGTCGCCCCATAATGAGCCCAAACAACACATAGAACATCACTGGAAACAGGATTGTCGAGACCGAGTACATGGGAAAGCGCAGGTTCTTAAGAAATTCGTACTTTGCCTCTTTCAGGCAAATGCCAATCGCGTTCGGTCGTATCAAAGTCACGGCTGGGGCCATCGCGGTTGTCGCCATGTTCATCTCCTCAATTTGTCTTTTCCTGTGTCAGCGCCAGGAACGCCTCTTCCAGTCCGGCTCCCGCAACTTCAAGTCCCGAAATTTCCAGATCGCGTTGAAACAGCTCCCGCAGAACCTCTTCCGCACGCGACGTGTGAATCAACATCGCGCCCCGATCTTCATGGACATTCACCACCCCCGGCAGAGCGCGGACCATTGCTTGAGTCAGCTGTGTGAAACAGCGAATCCTCTTTCCCGCAGTTCGCGCCTTTACCTCCTGGGGCGCGCCTTCCGCTATGACCGACCCCTTGTTAATCACCACCACGCGGTCCGCCAGAGCGTCGGCTTCCTCCAGATAATGCGTGGTCAACATGATTGTTTTGCCGCGCCTCCGGAGCTGCCGAATTTCCTCCCACAACAGATGCCGTGCTTCGACGTCCATGCCTACAGTAGGTTCGTCGAGGAATAAGAGATCAGGATTCCCGCAAATCGACAGCGCAAACAGCACTCGCTGTTTTTGCCCACCCGAAAGATCGCCAAATTTTCGGTCACGAAGGTCGCCGATTCCCGCAATCCCGAGCGTCTCCGCAATTGGCAACGGTTGCGGATAATAAGAAGAAAAAAGGTCGATATGCTCGCGCACTTTCAGCGTTTCCGGCACCCGTCCCACTTGCAGCATGGCGCCGACCCGCACGTGAGTTTCGACTATTGCTGGGTCGCCGCCAAATACGGAAACTCCTCCGGTGCTTGGCCGCGCAAGTCCGAGTAGCAGTTTGATAGCAGTGGTTTTGCCCGCCCCGTTTGGACCCAGCACGGCAGTCAACTCGCCCGCCCGCACTTGAAGATTGAAGCTCTTCAACGCCTGCACAGAACCATAGCTCTTGCTGACGTTGTTCATCGACGCCGCGATCTGCCCGCCCGCGTGTTGTCTTGCTGCCAGCGTATGCACCGTCGCCATGGTCGACTCCTTTCGGTTGCATTTTCATAATGTAAGGAGTCGATTGCGCCCACCAGTGCCGATCATCACCATCAATGAGTGACAAATGTCAGCCGCGCGGTCGCGTATAATCTCAACCTTTCGGAGCGGTTTGCGCATGAAAATTCGTCCCGGCGTCGAGCTTGCCAGCATGACGGACGTCGGATGCAGCAGAAAAAATAACGAGGACAGCTATTGCTACTGGGAACCGGAGGACGATGATCTCTTTCAGCGTCTCGGACGGCTAGCGATTGTCGCTGATGGCATGGGAGGTTACGAAGGCGGACAGATTGCCAGCAGGCTGGCAGTCGAAGTTGTCAGAGATGCCTACGCCGCCGCTTCCGACGAATCAGATCCGGGCAAGCGCCTCTTACATGCTTTCGCCGAGGCGCATCGTTGCATCCAGCAGCGGGCCGCCAGTGATCCCGCATTGAAAGGAATGGGAACCACCTGCACCGCGTTTGTTGTCGTTGATGGAAAGCTTCGCTTTAGCCACCTCGGTGACACCCGGCTTTACCTCGCAACCCAGGGAAGACTCCAGCTTCTGACGCGTGACCACACATTGGTAGGGCACTGGGTCGAAGCTGGCGTCCTCAATCCCGAGGAAGCCGAAACGCATCCGCAAAAGCACGTTCTGACTGCTGCTCTTGGTGTCAGCGATCAGATTCAACCTGATTTTCCCGCACAGCCTCCATCACTTCAGCGTAGCGACGTGCTGCTGCTGTGCAGTGATGGACTGTGGGGCCAGATCAGCGAAAGTGACATCTCTGAAGCGCTTGGAGCAGCAAGCCTCGACGAAATTGCGCGGAAGTTGGTCGGCCGCGCGAAAGCCAATGGCGGGCCTGACAACATCACGCTCGTTCTGCTGCGCATCCTCTAATTACAAATTTGTTTCCTGGGTCCGCAGAAGTTTGCAGTTTTCCCTTTCCACAGGCTGCAAAGCAACCTCCTGACCGGCTATTCACATCCGAAAAGCCGCTTAAAATAATTATGTCTATTGAATAAGTAGAGTTAAATGGGTATAGTGGGCGATATGAAAATCTCGCAGAAGGGCCTCTACGCTTTGCAAGCCATGATGATGCTCGCCCGACGCTACAATCAGGGCGCGATTCGCATCCGCGATATCGCCTATGAAGAAGAGCTCCCAGAAAAGTTCCTCGAGCTGATCCTGCTCGAACTCAAGAACGCCCGCTTTGTCGAAAGTGTGCGGGGGGCAAAGGGCGGCTATCAGTTGCGGCGGCCGCCGTCTGAAATCCGCTTGAGCGAGATCATTCGCCTGATTGACGGCCCGCTGGCGCCATTTGGCGATGCCGATCAATTGCGCAGCCTCATCGATCGTGACGCCGAACATCGTTCGCTCTATAAGGTGTTTCTCGACGTGCGTAACGCGGCGGCGAAAATTCTGGAGAGTACCTCGATAGCAGATATTGCCAATCCATCTCCGGCGCGGCCTTCAAGAAGTCGCCGCAAGAAAACCGAAGCCAGCGTTTTGCCGATGGTGGTTCACGGGAACGTCAGCCGGAACTGAATGATGAAAATCAAGATCCTGTTATTGCTCAGCTTCCTGCAAGTCCTTTCGGTTGTGCTAAACGCACAGACAGGGCTGGTGCGGGTCGGTGCGTTCCCCAATGTGACCCATCCCCAGGCAATGATCGGCAAAGCCAACGGATGGTTTGAAAAAGCATTGGCGTCGGACGCGAAAATCGAGTGGAAGAGTTTCAACGCTGGCCCATCGGCCATCGAGGCCCTTTTCGCTGGCGCCATTGACATGACCTACCTCGGACCAAATCCCGCGATCAATGGCTACGTCCGTTCGAATGGAGAAGCCCTGCGCGTGATTGCCGGGGCGGCCAGTGGCGGCGCCGCTCTCATTGTTCGCAACGATGCTGGAATCAACAAAGCTGAAGACTTTCACGGCAAGCGGATCGCTTCTCCGCAACTTGGCAACACCCAGGATGTCGCGCTGCGTGCCTGGCTCAAAGCCAATGGGCTGAAAACGAAAGATAAGGGCGGCGACGTCGAAGTCATGCCGACCGCCAATCCCGATCAGCTCACGCTGTTTCTAAAAAAGCAGATCGATGCCGCCTGGGCGCCCGAACCCTGGGCCTCTCGGTTGGTGCACGAAGCCGGCGGACGAGTTTTCCTGGACGAACGCACTCTTTGGCCTAATGGCCAGTTCTTGACTACCGAGCTCATCGTGAGCACGAAGTTCCTGCAATCAAATCCCCGTCTGGTGAAGAAGTGGCTAAAGGCGCACGTAGACCTCACGGACTGGATCAATGGACATTCGGCCGAAGCCAAACAGATCTTGAACAAACAAATTCAGGCGGAGACCGGCAAAGCACTTGCGCCCGCCATCCTGGATGATTCCTATGCGCACCTCCAGGTCACCTACGATCCGTTACATGGCCCATTTCTCCGCGCTGCCCAATTAGCCTTTGACGCCGGGTTCCTCGGCCGCCAGATGCCGGATCTCTCTCGCATGTACGACCTGACTCTTTTGAACCAGGTCCTGACCGAAGAAGGGAAGAAGCAGATCCAATGACATTGCCACGTCGCAAGTCAGCAGTGAGTGTCCCAATCGACCATCGCTCTACGCATCGCCTGGCAGTTCACAAGGCTGAGGCTACGATCGCCTCCGTAGTTGAGCGCGCGCTCGAGATCGCGCCGAAGTTGCAAGTTAAGGATGTGTCTCTCAGCTATGCGACGAACGCTCGCGGTCGGCTAACTGCCCTCAAGAACATCAACCTGCAGGTCCACCCGGGAGAGTTCCTCTGCATCGTCGGCCCTTCAGGATGCGGCAAGTCGACTCTCCTCCATTTGATCGCCGGCCTGCACCAGCAAACCTCAGGCGAGGTTCTGGTTGATAGTGTTCCCGTCGCCGGCCCGGGCACCGACCGCATTCTCATCTTTCAGGAACTCGGGCTTTTCCCGTGGCTCACCGTAGGCCAGAACGTGGAATTCGGAATGAAGATGAAGGGCGTCTCCAAGTCGGAACGCGACGCCAAGGTTCGCGAGTATCTTCGTCTCGTCCATTTGCAGCAGTTCAAAGACAGCTATACCCACCAGCTCTCAGGTGGAATGCGTCAGCGCGTGGCTTTGGCCCGTGCTCTTGCCACTGAACCCGACGTTCTGCTCATGGATGAACCGTTCGCCGCACTGGATGCGCAAACCCGCGATCTGCTGCACGACGAGCTTGAACGCATCTGGGCCGAGACTCGCCGGACGATCATTTTCGTTACCCACAATGTCCGCGAGGCCGTGCGCCTGGGAGACCGAGTAGCGCTGCTCACCTTCCGTCCCGGCCAGGTGAAGCGCGAATACCAGATTGACTTGCCACGCCCTCGTCAATTGGAGGACATCCAGGTCGCCGGTACCGCCCGCGATATCCTGATCGACCTTCGTGAAGAGATCAATAAATCGCTTGAGGAGGAGTACAGCCTTGAAGCGAGCAGCTAGATACATCCTCTTTTACTCGGCGCTGATCGGCCTCTGGGCATTGCTGGCCAAGCTGAAGGTATGGCCGCCATACATTTTTCCGACACCCTGGGGCGTTGCCGAAACCATGTGGGCCGGATTTGCCGACCACAGCTTCTGGATCGCAATCGCCATCAGCTTGAAGCGCATGTTGATCGGATACGGAATTTCAGTTGTTCTCGGCTTAATTCTCGGCCTTGGCATCGCCAGCAACAAGTTTCTGGAGCAGACAGTGGGTGGACTGCTTGTGAGTTTGCAGAGCCTGCCGAGTATTTGCTGGCTGCCGATTGCCGTCTTATGGTTCGGGCTGACGGAAAAAGCGATTCTCTTTGTCGTGGTAATGGGCTCGCTGCTCTCTGTGACCATCAGCATGGAAACCGGTCGCAAGCAGTTGCCGAAGATCTACAGCATGGCAGGGCGAAACTTAGGCGCGCATGGGTTGCGTCTCTTCTGGCATGTGACGCTGCCTGCCAGCTTGCCCTATCTTGTCACCGGATTGAAGCAGGGCTGGGCCTTCGCCTGGCGCTCGCTCATTTCCGGTGAAATGATCTTTGTCACTCTCGGTTTGGGTCAGTTGCTGATGATGGGCCGCGACTTGAACGACATGAGCCAGGTAATCGCAGTGATGATTCTGATCATCGCGCTTGGCTATGTCGTCGACGGATTGTTCTTCAAAACGATCGAGAGCCGGCTGCAGCAACGCTGGGGATTAGCAACAGCAGCATAGACTCTATCGATTACAAGGCCAGTGTTCGATTTAAGCAGTCCCGGGTTGTCTCAGTTTTTCGCACATTGTGACTTGCTGGCTAAGGATAGTGTAGCTTCAAAGGCTACTAAGTCAGTAGAGTTAGTTATAAAGCAGCGATTCAAACGCACGTAAGGAGATATCGGGCAATGAAAGCAGGTTTCCGGGTTCTGGCTGTCATGCTTGCAGTGAGCGCTTCCCTCATTGCGCAGACCACAACGGCGACTACCGCAAAACGTCGCAAAACTTCCACCGCCGTTACGGCTGCTCCCGCGTCGCAGTCAGACGTGCAGGCGCTCCGCGACTTGGTTGAGGCACAACAGCACCAAATCGAAGCTCAAAGAGGGCAGTTGCAGCAGCTTCAGGACCAGCTTCATCAGGTGCTTGACGCAGTTCAGCAATCGACCGCGAACTCGCAGAACTCCCAGACCAGCGTCGAGCAGGCCCGGGCTGCCGCCACTCAGGCCCAGCAAACCGCCACGGAAGCGCAACAGGCAGCCGCCCAAGCCAGTTCAGCCGCCGCATCCGCAACCTCCGCGACCAGCTTGCTTCAAACCCAGGCCAAGCAGGATGAGACCCGCTTGCAGGCTTTCCAGAATCTTCTCGGACGTTTTCGTTTCAATGGCGACGTGAGAGTACGCGGCGAGAACTTCACCCAAAGTGGGACCCAGGACCGCAATCGCGCCCGTGTACGTGTTCGATTCGGCGTTGACGGCCAGCTCAACGAAGACTTCGTAGGCAGCTTCGCGTTGGCGACCGGATCGCAGGGCGACCCCACCAGCAGCAACGAAACACTGACTAACGCTTTCGACCGCAAAACCGTTGCGCTCGATCGCGCTTACATAACTTACAGCCCCGTGGCGCATCCGTGGCTCTCGCTCACCGGCGGAAAATTTCCCTATTTTTGGCAGCGCACATCGGTCACCGGCGACCCGGACGTGAATCCCGAAGGTTTCAACCAAAAACTGTCGTTCAACGGAAAAGGCTTCGTTCAAAACTTCACCGTTCAGGCCCTTGAGCTGATTTACAACGAAAGCTCCACAGGTCAGGACTCATACGTCCTCGGTGGCCAGGCACAAGCACGTTTGCATGCCGGTCCGTGGACTGCCACCGCCTCGGTCCTCAATGAACACTGGAATAATCCTGATGCTCTGCTTCAGGCCAGCGCGTTTGAAGTGGCAGCAACAACCACCGGATCAACGACCGCCGGCTCATTCCCAGTTCCCGGCGAAGGCCAAGGCTGCTCTACCAATGGCAATCTTCCCAAGTTTGCGCCTTGCGCTTTTGCCCCCAATGGCATGACCAACGCGACGTTCCTCGATAGCTCAGGAAAAGCACATTTCATCTCCGGCTACGATCTGCTCGATTTCATCGTCAACAACCAGATCGAAACCGGATCAGCCCAATTTCCCATCAACCTGCTCGCTGAGTTTGAAGAGAATCTTGATGCTGCTGACCATCCGCTCTCAGCGGCTGCCGGAAATCCGGTTATGACCAACTTAGGCAGTCAAAATAAATCATATGAAGTGGATTTCAGCGTTGGCCGTGCGGTCAAACGGAACGACCTGTTGTTTGGCTATGCGTGGTTGCGGCAGGAGCAGGACGCTACCCTGGCAACCATTGGAGAGAGCGACCAGCGCGCTCCCACCAACATTCTGCAGAATCGTATTTATGCAAACTGGAAGGTGCGGTCGAATACCCTCGCCGCATTTACTTGGTGGTATGGCCGCACGCTGAACACGTTCCTTGAGAACAATGCCGCGTTGTACAACAACTGGGGCGGATTCATTGGTACTCCAGTCGTTGCCGGAAAGAGCACAATCTCCACTATCGGACAGCAGGAGCCCTGGTTAAATCGATTCCAGTTTGACCTGCTCTACACTTACTAAATGGCCTGATAGCAATCCTGGACGGAGGATCTTATGGTTCGTACTTCTAGGTTGATTTTCGCGGTTGTGATGTTTGCGGCGAGCGCACTTGCTCAGCAAAGCGCGCCCCCTCCCGACCAAAGCTCTGCGATTACAGTTCGCGGCTGCATTCGCAGCGAGCGCGGCAACTACATATTGATCGAAAACAAGACCGGCTCGGTTTACGCCTTGCAAAACGTGGGTTCAAAGTTGCAAAGCTATTTGCGCAAGGAGGTGGAAGTTACGGGCGAGACCAGGCCCGGCAGCGTTAAGACTGGAGTTCGCCCTGAAAAATCCGGGAGCAATCCCAGCGACACTGTGCACGGTGTGGACGGGGTGCCCCTGCAGGTGAATGACATTCACAAGGATATCCGCATTATCTCGAACCATTGCAAAGCCGCCGACCAGCAGTGAGCAGTGCGCGCACTTCGCCGAGGACACGGATCAAGTCGTGAGAGCAGCCGTGTAGAGCGGCCCTTTAGGGCCGCGTTTGGGTGACGAAAAACGGAAGCGCTTTAGCTTCCTACGACTAACTCTCATTTAGCAGTAGGTGAATGCCATCTCGCCAGACATGAAATCCACCACGTGCATTATCATCAATCCTTCATTCCTCAGGAGGGAAACTTGGCCATTCTCGTGGTGGGGGGAGCAGGATACATCGGCAGCCACACTGCCCAGGTGCTGCAACGCAAGGGTTATGACGTCATCATCTATGACAATCTTTCAACCGGTCATAAAAAACTCGCTGAAGGCTTTGAGTTCATCGCCGGCGACATGGCAGATTCGGCCAAGCTTGCCAAGATTCTGAACCGTTGCGACGCCGTGATGCACTTTGCGGCCTACGCTTACGTCGGCGAATCAGGCACCCATCCTCGGAAATATTTTCATAACAACGTCACCGCTGGGCTGGCGTTACTCAATGCAGTGATGGACTCTCGGGTCCGCAAATTTATTTTTTCTTCCACCTGCGCGGTGTATGGAAATCCGGCGAAGGTTCCAATTTCAGAAAACAACCCGCGCCAGCCCGTCAATACCTACGGCGCAACCAAATTGGCATTCGAAAATGCGCTTGAGGCCTATGGCCGTGCTTACGGCCTCAAGTACGTGAGCTTCCGTTATTTCAATGCCGCCGGGGCGGATGAGAGCGGGACCATTGGCGAAATGCATGATCCCGAAACTCACCTGATTCCGCTCGTATTCGAAGCAGTCAAAGGCAAGCGCGCCGCGATCGACATTTTTGGCGACGACTACCCCACCCCCGACGGGACCTGCATTCGTGACTACATTCACGTGACCGATCTTGCCGAAGCGCACGTCCTGGGACTCGAATATCTCAACAAGGGCGAATCCGCCGCCGTGAATCTTGGGACTGGCACAGGAAGTTCAGTGAGGGATGTGGTTTCTGCGGTCGAACGCATCACGGGCCACAGCGTTCCCGTACACATTGCGCCCCGCCGGCCGGGAGACCCGCCCGAGCTTGTCGCAGATCCCGCCTTCGCAGAAAAGTTGCTGAAATGGAAAGCGAAGCGTTCGCTCGACGACATCATCAGCACCGCGTGGAAGTGGGCCGAAAAGAATTCGTCAACGGCTTAGACACCGCTTGCCAGCCGAGACCGGACCTCAACTGTTTGCTCTTGGATCCACATGGACTGAAATTAAGCAAGCGCGGCTTACGCCGCGCGTTCTCATTTCGCGTGAACTAAATAGAAGGGGCAGCAAGGTCACATTCCCGCCGAAAAGCTTCGTACCACTCCTGAAGATATTCCTGAATCATTTCGTGGACCAGACGCCCCTCTATTGTCGGCCCCGGGCCAGTGAACTCAAGCCAGGTAGCGATTCTGGTTCCATCGAACACCGGCTGAAACACCACCCACTGCTCCATGGTGTATCCCAGCACGTGATTGATCCAGGCTATGCACTGGCCCGGCTCGATAACAGTAATTACGCGATCCACCGTCGCCTTGAACGGCCGAAAAATCTCCACTCTGATGCGACTGCCCGTCGCCCAAGGTGTTCCCGTCCACTGGATGGCGCCATATCGGTTCGAAATGCGGTGCCAGTTTTCCCAGTCGGTGAAAATTTCCCATGCTACTTCAGGTATAGCTTTCGTCCAGACAACGTGCTCAACGCGAACGATTCCATTTCTGGAATTTTGCGCAGTGTAGGGCGCAGCCCGGCCTTCGCCGGTCAATGAATCTTCCATTTCAAAAAAACCTTTCAGAGAGAGATTCGAACGGGTGCCGGACAACTTCGTGGAATGCCTGAGGAACGAGCAGAACAGCCGTCGGCTACTGCTAACCTCTCGCCATTACCCGGCGCCGGGGCTCTGCAAAATGCGTAGCCACCAGCCGCCAAAGGAACAACATCAAACGCCTGGCAGTCCAGGTCTTACGCTCCGCCGGACTCGAACTGACTGTCAGGGTGCCAAACCCTCGGTTTGGCGGTAGGGAATTGAATACTGAGTAACGTTAACATTGTTAACATAACGTTGTCAACATAATTATCGTGATAGGATGCAACGATGCCGCGGCCCTCTGATCCCAAGCTGGAACATCGCATCTTGAACGCCGCCCGTAAGTTATGGCACCGAAACGGCGAGAAGGCTTTGACGATGCGAGCGGTCGCAGAAGCTGCCGGTACTAACACGCCCGCGGTTTATCGCCGGTTCCGCAATCGGGATGAATTACTGCTGGCCCTCGTCCGCTGTTTTCAAATGGAACTTTTCGGTGTTCTCGAGCCATGCCGGTCACTCCGTGAGCTCGCCGAATGTTATTTTGATTTCGCACTTCAGCGGCCTCGCGAATATGAACTGTTGATGTCAGGATTGCTGGCGCGAGTGAGAAAAACACGACCGAATTTCGACCTTTTACTTCGCCGCAGCGCCGAGTGGCTGGGCGGTGCGCCCGAAGAGTACGAGGATCTGGCATTGGCTCTCTTCTGTCTGGCACATGGTGCAGTCGTGCACGTCCTGAATCGGAACATCGACGAGAACGAAGCACACATGAAGAAGGTGCTTGCCCGGGGAGTGGAGGCATTGGTTGCAAAAGAGGGAAAGTTTCGCCGGATTCCGCCGCCAACGCAGTTGTGAGCCTTAGTCGAGTTGGTGCTTTGCAAATATGGAAATCTCACCGGAACAATTTGAGCGTTTGCTCGAGCAGATTCGCGAACTCACTGCACGTGTCTACCGGTTGGAAGAAAAGCTGGCTCGCAGACCCGAAGCGGCGAGCGAGGTTCCAGCAGCCAGCCGTGTTCCGCCGGAAGTTCGCTCTCAGCCCCAAGTCTCTCAAGCTTTACCGCCGCCACCATCGTTTCCAGCCAGTCCGCAGCCAGCGCAAAGCAAGGCAGCTTCAATACCAAGTTTTGTCCCCCAACCCTCCGCCGATCTCGAATCCCGAATCGGCTCGCACTGGCTTAACCGGATCGGCATCGCCGCAGTTCTCGTCGGCGCTTCATTTTTCTTGAACTACGCGTTTGAAAATGGCTGGATCGGACCCGCGGGACGGATCGTTATTGGGCTTGTCGCCGGCATCGCCGTGGTTTGGTGGAGCGAATATTTCCGCAAGCGAGGATATGACATCTTCTCGTATTCGCTGAAAGCCCTTGGCATCGGGGTTGTCTATCTCTCGCTTTGGGCTGCCTTTCAGGTTTATCACCTGCTGCCGTCAGGCGTCGTATTCGCATTTATGGTGGTGGTCACCGCGCTGACCTGCGGCATGGCGATCGTTCAGGATGCTGAGATATTGGCGATCTTCGCCATCGCCGGCGGATTTTCCACGCCAGTGTTGCTCTCGACCGGAGAGAACCGCGAGATCGCGCTTTTTTCTTACTTAGTTGTGCTGGATTTTGCCATCCTCGCACTCACCATCGCGAAGTCGTGGCGTCGCATTCCCTTGCTGGGGTTCGTCGGCACACTGGTTTTGTACGCTTCCTGGCACGCGGAGTTTTACGACCGCTCGCAAGTTTCTCCAACACTTTTATTTGCCAGCATCTTTTTCGCCGTCTTCGCGGCTGCACCGTTTTTCATCCTGCGAGATGATCCCGCCGCAAACACCGCCCCTTTGCTCGCACTGGTGAATGGGATTACGTATTTCATTCAGGGATATCTGGTACTCAGCCCAATCAGCTCTGACCAGACGGCTTGGTTCGCCCTGCTGCTCGCAGCAGTATTTCTCCTGTTTGTTCGAATCGGTCTGACAGCGCCAAAAACAGACGCGACCACTGCATTGCGCCTCATCCACCTGGCTCTCGCAATCGGACTGATCACGGTCGCCATTCCTATTCGTCTCGAGGGTCACGCTATCACCATCGGTTGGCTGGTGGAGTCTGCTGCCTTGTTGTGGGTTGGCGGACGAATCAAGTCTGACGTATTCAGCTGGTTCGCGCTTCTTGCTTTGATGCTTGGTGTTGTGCGCCTGCTCTTATGGGACACCTTTGAGCCCGCCCAACTCATCTTCAACGAACGCATGGGCGCGTACCTGATGGCGGTGCTGGTGCTTAGCTTCTGTGCCTACCAATGCTCGCATCATGATGACGAAGGCTGGAAAACAATTGCCGGGATTGCCGTCGTCACGCTGAACATCATTGCTTTGCGCGCGCTCAGCCTTGAAGTAGCTGACTACTATTCGCGCCAAATGCCGGTGGTGCGAAACGTCTGGAGCCCAGAAGCCCTGCTGCAACGTCGCGGGCTTTCAATTGCGCGCGACTTTACCTACTCAGCCTTGTGGATGGCCTACGGTGCCATGCTGATGATCATTGGGTTTTGGCGTAAGTCGGCCTTTGTGCGCTGGCAGGCGCTGGTGCTGATCGCGATCACAATCGCGAAGGTTTTCGTCTACGACACGTCGCAACTCGACCGCATCTATCGCATTCTGAGTTTTATTGTTCCGGGAGTTCTTCTGCTGGCGATTTCCTTCGCTTACCAGCGCAACTGGTTGAAGCTTCCGTCGCAGAAAACCGCCTGACCGAAGTTCAACGCATCGATTCTTCGACTTCAGTTATCCAGGTAGGCCGTTTCAGAACCTCGCGCGGCTTCGGGCCATCTGCCGCACCAACGATGCCATCGCGTTCCATCAGGTCGATCAGATGTGCCGCGCGTCCATAGCCAATGCGCAAACGCCGCTGCAGCAGGGAAGTGGAAGCCTTGCCGAACTCAAGCACGAGGCGCACCGCATCTTCAAACAGCGGATCGTTTTCGTCCCCGCTGTCGCCGCCTTCGCCCTCAGCGGCCCCGGTCGCTCCGCGTTCCTCTTTCGGCGCCTCGAGGAATTTCTGGTCGTACTCTGCGGTGCCTTGTGCTCGCCAGAATTCGACAACAGCAGCAATTTCCTTTTCTGTCACAAATGGCGCATGCAGTCGGTGCAATCGTGCCGAGCCCGAGGGTAGATAGAGCATGTCGCCCCGCCCCAGCAAAGCCTCCGCGCCATTGGCATCGAGAATGGTTCGGGAATCAACCTTGGTGGCAACTCGGAACGAAATGCGCGCCGGGAAGTTGGCCTTGATCAATCCCGTAATCACATCCACCGATGGCCGTTGCGTCGCGAGCACCAGGTGAATTCCCACCGCGCGTGCCATCTGCGCGAGACGCGTGATCGACTCCTCGACATTGCCGCCGTCAAGCATCATCAGATCAGCCAGTTCGTCAATGATGATGACGATATAGGGAATCGGCCGCTCTTCTCCCGAATCACCAAACAGGCTGGGCGTATCGGCGTCGTCGAAAAGGCGGTTGTACTGCTCGAGATTCCGCACGCCCTTTTCGGCCAGCAGCTTCAGCCGGCGTTCCATTTCTCGCACTGCATTTCGCAAGGCATTGGCGGCCAGCTTCGGTTCGGTAATGATCGGCGTATAAAGATGCGGGACTCCTTCGTAATTCCCCAGTTCGAGTCGCTTCGGATCAACGAGAATCAGGCGCACCTGGTCGGGTGTGGCCTTGTACAAAATTGACATGATCATCGCGTTGATTGCCACGCTCTTGCCCGCGCCAGTCGAGCCGGCAATAAGAAGATGAGGCATGCCGGACAATTCTGCCGTCACAATCCGGCCGTTAATGTCTTTCCCTAGTGCCAGCGTGAGCTTTGATTTCGAGCCGATGAACTCCGGCGATTCTATGTTCTCCCGCAGCCAGATAATTTCGCGCTCGCGATTCGGCACCTGAATTCCAACCGTGCTCTTGCCTGCCATCCGTTCGATGAGAATGCTCTCTGCTTTCAGGGCAAGGCAAAGATCGTCTGTCAGTCCGGTGATTCGGCTGTACTTGATCCCAGCTTCCGGCTTGAATTCAAAAGTCGTAACTACAGGGCCAGGATTGATCTGTGTGATCTGCCCATGCACATCGAACTCGGCATATTTGTCTGTGAGCACCTGGGCCAGAAGCTTCAACTCATCGGCGTCGATCGCCTGCTGTGCATCGGCTCGATGCAGCAAGCTGCTCGGGGGCAGCTTGTAAATGCCGGCCATGCGCGTCATCGTCGTTTTTGTCTTGGCGCTGTCCTCGCGCTGCGTGACCGCGATTGACTCTTCCTGAGCCTGGGTGGCGCGAGGGTTCTCGCCCGCGATCCCGCGCAACGTGCCTTCGCTCTCCTCCTGCTCTTCGGCAAATCTCTCGATTCCCGTCCGGCGCGGCTCAGTTGGCGTCTGCTCGACTGGCGGAGCCACGGTTCGCGCAGGAATCATCTGAGCTTGAATTGTTGGTTTCGCCGCCCTGCGCTTTTCCAGTTCCTTCTGTAACTTCTTTCTTACCCGCGCTTCTCTCCAATCTTTCCACCGGTCGCGTAACGCGATCGCAAACGAGAATCGCGTCGTTGCCCAAACCCGTGCCTGCGAGAACGAAAACGCCGTGCAGAAATAGAGCGCCACGGCCAGCATCGTGGTCGAAACAATGTACGCGCCGGCCAGATTGAAATAATGGATCAGAGCATCCCCAAAGACTCGACCCAGCAGGCCTTCCACAGGAATGGAACTCAACCACCGGACGTGGCCAGGAAGAAGCGCTAGCAGCGCTGGCACAAACATCAACAGCCAAATTCCGCCGAGCAGCTTGGCAACCGGCGAAACAACTTTTCGTGAATGGAACCAGCGCACTCCCATTCCGAGCGCGAACGCCGGCAGAAGAAATGCACCAATGCCCAGAAGCTGGAGCAACAGGTCAGAACCGTAGGCGCCGACAATGCCAATCCAGTTTCTCGCGATGCGAGATCCAGTCAGCACCGAGGCGCTGTTCAGTGATGGGTCAAGTGGAGAATACGAAGCCAGCGCAAGGAAGAGGAGGAGCGCGGAGACGCACAACAAGAACCCCAGCAGCTCGTTTAGCCGCCGGTTGTTCGTCGGATTAAAGACCCGGTCAACAACCTTCATAGTTGGTACAGAACGTGTGGGGCAGACACTCCTGCCCGCCAACCGCGAACCGACACTCCCGCACCCCAAGCGTTCTACACCAGAGCCACACGATTATCACAGAAACCAGTCAAGTGGACAATTGCGGACTTTGGGGCAGTACGCAATGCGAAAATTCCATAGGGCATTCTCCGGCGGAAGGCACAGTCTTTGCTACACTATGCGGCCATGAAATGCTCGCTGGTCAAATTCTCCTGCATAGTCACACTTCTTGTTACCTCCGCCCTCGCCCAGGAAGTAATCCAGCTATACAACGGCCCAGCGCCGGGTTCGCCGCCCGCGGACTATCCCGAAAAAGATTACTTTTCTAAAGTTTGGAATACAGAGGTGGTCACAAATGTGACTCGGCCTACCCTGCTGCTTTTTAAGCCACAAGGGATAAACACCGGCACCGCAGTCGTCGTCGTTCCCGGGGGCGGCTTCATGGCTTTATCCATAGACAGCGAGGGAACTGGCGTCGCCAAGTGGCTGGCGGCAAAAGGTGTGACCGCGTTCGTGCTGAAGTACCGGATCGCCCACACCGGAGAGGATGCGACTCAGGAATTCACAGATCTCTTTTCTTCGCCCGACCGATCAAAATTCCGTGACCTCGTGGATCCCGTGATCCCACTCTCGATCGCCGACGGTCTGGCAGCGATGACCTATGTGCGCCAGCACGCGGCCGATTGGGGCGTGGCGCCGGATCGCGTTGGCATCGTCGGATTTTCCGCGGGCGGAACTGTGGCCACCGGCGCCGGCTTGAAATATTCTTCGGACAGTCGGCCCGCATTTGTTGCGCCGATCTATCCCGCGACTAGCCGGTTCAGAGACTCTCCAGTTCCTGCCGATGCGCCGCCGATTTTTATCGCCGCCGCGACTGACGACAATCTTGGCCTGGCGCCCGACAGTGTCGCTCTGTACGAGAAATGGACTGCAGCGCACAAGTCCGCCGAGCTCCACATGTACGCCAAAGGCGGACACGGCTTCGGCGTGCGCAAGCATGGCCTTCCCGTCGATGGATGGATCGACCGCTTCGGCGACTGGCTCGATTCGCAGGGATTCTTAAAGAAATAAGTTCAGGGCTTCACAGTAACAACTACCACGCCGTGACTCTCGACGCTCGCAGAAAACTTTTCTGTGAACTTGCCCAAATCTTTGTGGGCCCACAAATCGCGGACTGCCGCGCTCAGGTGAGCCGGATATCCAATTGCTTCCCACGTCGCGCTGATCTCTTGCGGTGAACTGCCGCGATTCAGCAGCAAAACCGCGCGGCTGCCATCTTTTAACTGCTTGGCCCAGACTTCCAGGTCACCGTCTTTCGAAACGCGCTGTCCCTCCCGTCCCAGCGGGTCCTGATCTACAGCGATCACCTCTTTATTCGTGAGAATGTCGCGAATCTCGGGCGTCATGCTGCGCAAATCATTTCCCGCAATCAGCGGTGCTGCGAGGATTGCCCACAAGCTGAAATGTGCACGATACTCGGTCGTGGTCATTCCGCCATTCCCAACTTCGAGCATGTCTGGATCATTCCAGTGGCCTGGCCCCGCATACGATCCGATCTCCGCCTGCTCATCGAGAATCGCCAGAACTCCGTTTGAGCAGCAACCGCCATCGGGCCACTTTTCCTTTCCACCCCAGCGGTCCTGAATGTCGCCGGTGGTGCGCCACAAGTTGCCGCCAACTTCTTCTCCCCATAGCCATGGCTGATGCGTGCCCCATTCGCAAATGCTCAGCACGATCGGCCGACCGCTGGCATCGAGAGCGGCCCGCATGTTCGCGTAGGAAGCCTTCGCATCCTGCGTTTTGTACGTGTGGCACCAGTCATATTTCAGATAATCCACTCCCCAGGACGCGTACATCACGGCATCCTGATATTCGTGCCCGAGCCCCCCTGGACGACCCGCGCAAGTCTTCATTCCCGCGTCAGAATAAATTCCGAACTTTAGACCAAGCGAGTGAACATAATCGGCGACTGCCTTTATTCCATTCGGAAACCGCTTCGAATCGGAAACAATATTGGCGTTCCCATCGCGCGAAACTTGCCAGCAATCGTCAATCACAACATACTGATACCCGGCATCCTTCATTCCCGACTTCACCATCGCGTCGGCCATGCCGCGCACCAGCTCGTCGCTCACATTGCACCCGAACTTGTTCCATGTGTTCCAGCCCATCGGAGGAGTGAGAGCAAGCCCGGAAGAGACGGAACTCTGCTGCGCAAAAGTTGGAATTGGAACTACGAAGAGGAAGAAAAGGAAGATTGCTACGGCAACAGGGAAGTGTCTTGTCATTGTTCGCCTCAGAATTGAAGCGACAATGATACCGCAGGAATTATTTTTTTATGGCGCTAGCTTGGAATCACGGTTCGGCAAGTGCATCGATTTTTGAATTCTCGTCCCATAGGGACGGCAGATATTAGCCCAGCGCTTCAGCGCTGGGTAACAAGCCACTCCGACGAAAGCGCGAGGTCGAAGCCCGAGCGAGCTAGATGGGATTTGATTTCCTTCGTGTACCCGAGCCTGCCCTGAGCGAAGTCGAAGGGTGTCCTTCGTGGTTGACAGATTTTTGCCGTGGTGCAAACAATCCCGTTGCCTAATGAGTCAGGCAGATTCCAACAACGCAACCGGGAAATCCTGAAACAAGCTTTCGGCCATTAAACCCGCGCCATCTCCCTTACTCGCCGTGACCATCTTTCCGCTAAACACATTCCGCAGGTCACTTGCCGCAAACGGAATGTTAACTCTCGTATCGCTCCAAATTTCTTTGTCGCCAACAAGCCGGGGTTTGTTCTTGAGCAACTGAGCGGACAGACGTGGCACCGCCACAATGACCATTCTGCTCTCATGCCTGCGGGCGAACGCCACCACATGCTTCGCCTGTTCACCAGAAACGTTCAGCGGTACATATTCCCCAGGTTGAAACAATTCGGGCATTCGCTTCCGCAGAGTAAGTGCCCTCCACGTCAAATACAACTTGACCCTGCCATCATTCATGTTTTGGGCCAGCTCCCGGACCAGAGGCACATAGCACTCACAGTTCTGATTGCTGAACTCTTTGAACTCACGCAGCACCCGCCGCCGGTGAGTATAGTCAACGCTGCGGCGGTTGTCCGGATCGACCAGGCTGAGATCCCAAAGTTCATTTCCCTGATAAGTATCAGGAACCCCGGGGACCGTTAGTTTCAAAAGCGTCTGTGCGAGGCTATTGATCATTCCGAAGTGCGAAACCGTCCGTTGGAATGGAAGAAAATCCATCCGAAATTCTTCGGAACCCAGGACAGCGTCTACAAAAGCGAGTGTCGCGGATTCATATTCTTCATTTTGGTTCGCCCAGCTTGTGTTCTCTTTTGCTTCCCGCAGAGCTTTGATCATGTAATCGCGAATGCGTCGGGCGAAATCATCAGGCAAATGTTCCGCCGCCGGCGGAGGCGGCCATGCGCCGATCAATGTCTGATAGAGAAGATATTCATCATTAGCACACGGAATCTCGGCATTACCCTCAATAACTTTATGGTTCCGGTTCATCTCGCGCCAGGCGCGTACCCGACGGTGCCACTCCAGCGGCATCTCGGAGAGTACGTTAATTCGCGCCCGCACATCTTCCGAACGCTTCGAATCGTGCGTCGACGTGGCAAGCATCTCGTTTGGCCAGTCGCGACTTCTCGCTGTCACCTCTTGATGAAATTCATCCGGAGAGACGCCAAATCGCAACGGATCTCCGCCCACATCGTTCAATGACACCAGGCGGTTGTAGCGATAGAAGCTCGTGTCCTCCAGTCCCTTGGCCATCAACGCGCTGGTGTACTGCTGAAACCGCATCGCGAAATGCATGACCGAGCGCTGGTAATACTCGACGTGACCTTGCACGCGCTCGGTAAGCAGGACTTCACGTATAAAGTCATACACCGACAACTCGGCCGCGGTGCTTTTCTCCTTGGCACAAACAACCGCTTCGATGATGTAAGCCCGGTCAGTTTCGGAAATGCCTCGTTCGGTTACGTACGTTCGATACACGGGGAAGCAGGCGACAATTTCCTCCAGCGCGTCACGCAAGCTTTTTACCGTGAAGTCGCAAGTGTGGCGATCGGCGAGCGCGATCCGGCTGAGATGGTTCGCCAGCACGTTCAATTCACTATTCAGCGAGCGATCCATTACCAGCTTCTTGCATTCGTACACCAGTTGTTTGAAATTCACGTAGCGGCCGATAAATATCCGATAGATCCGCTCCAGCTTGCGCTCGCTCGCGGCATCGACGAACAACCCATTCACCAGGCTCGAAAAGTTGTAACCGGTGGTGCCCTCAATCGGCCATTGCGAGGGAAGAGTTTCGCTTCCCGTCAGGATCTTTTCTGCGACGACGTAGTAAGGAGCCCCGCTCTGCTCATCCTGTTCTTTCTGTAATCGCTCGAAATATTGCATTGGGTTGTAAAGTCCATCGGGATGGTCAATCCGCAAGCCTTCCAGCTTTCCTTCGCGCAGCAATTGCAAAACGTATTCATGAGTTTGGCTGAAGACCGTCTCATTTTCTTGGCGCAGCGCGGCAAGATCGTTGACGTCGAAGAACCTGCGGTAATTGATGTCATCGGCCGCAACCCGCCAATACGCGAGCCGAAATGCCTGAGCTTTGATCAGTTCGTGCAAAGTGTCGAACGACGCCGTGTCGCCGGGCTTACCGTTAATCGCCGCAATATTTTTTCCCATAACCTCCTTGATTCCCGGACTCTTCCCACACAGAGCCGCCAGTCTGCGTTTGTGAATTTCTTTGTCGCGCAGCCGTTCTGCGCGTTTCTCGGGTGCACTTTGCTCCCGGCCGGGAAGATGGCTGAAGGCCGAAATCAGGCTTTGCAGCTCCAACAGGCTCTCGTTTTCAGTCCCCAGCTTTTGCTTTGATGCTTCAAGTTCATAACTGAGAATGCGGGGATATTCCCTTGGATCCACGGGAAACCGATGTTGAAAATAAAAAATGCTGAATTCGCCTTTCTCCTTATCGAACGTCAGCTTTAGCTCACCCTTTTCGAGAATGGTCCCATACTGGTCTCCAAGCACCGGCACCAGAACTTTTCCCTGCAGCTCATCCTTCAACGGATACCAATCGATATCAAAAAATTCCGCGTAGGTTGAAGCTTCACCGTTCTCGAGCACCTCGAGCCACCATGCATTGTCAGCGCCCAAAATCCCCATGTGGTTCGGTACTACATCGAGGATCTGCCCCATACCATGCTCGTGCAGGACAGATACAAACCGCTCGTAATCTTCTGTCGTACCGATTTCCGGATTCAGATGATGATGGTCAATGATGTCGTAACCGTGCAGACTGCCCGATCGCGCGCGCAAATACGGTGACGCGTAGCAATGCGACACCCCGAGCTCGGCAAGGTACGGAACAATTTCCGCCGCGTGTGCGAAGGTGAAGCTGCTATTGAATTGCAGCCGGTAGGTAGAAAGAGGTATTGAGCGAGGTCTCATGCAGTCATAAACCAGGCCGCGCTGATCGCAGGAAGCTCCCCCCACTCCCGATCATGGTTGGTGTTTGTGCTGAACAGCAATTCGCCATCAGGTCTGTTTGCAAGCGCAACCGGAATGTGACCAAAGTTGGCGAGTAAATGCAAACGCCCGCCCTTCGCCAAAGGCCAACGGACACTAAGAGCAGCAGACGCGATTACTTCAAAATTGGCGCGACCCGGTGCAATTTGTTTGATGATGGGAACGATCTTCTCGCGCCGCAACGTTAGTACATGGCGATAAAAATCCATCCAGCTTCTGTGTGGTTCTTGCCTGATAGATTCCCAGTCAAGTTTCGAGTTAAGAAACGTCGTTTCACTGTTTGGATCAGGAATTCTCTCCTGCGCTTCTGGAGAACTGAACTGACTGAATTTCGCGAACTCGCTGCGGCGCCCTTCTGTGACTTTGGCCGCGAGTTCCGGTCCAAAGTCACAAAAGAATTGAAACGGAGTCGCAGCCGCAAACTCTTCGCCCATGAACAGCAACGGCGGAGAAGGTGCAAGCAGCAGTATTGCCATCGCCACCCGGATGAGCTCCGGATCAGCAATCTCGGTGACGCGCTCGCCAAAAGCCCGATTTCCGATCTGGTCATGGTTCTGAAGGAAAGAAACGAAGCAATCCAGCGGAAGGCGATTGCTAGGTTCTCCTCGCTTTGCACCCTCGCGAAACGCCGAGCTCTCGCCTTGGAAGCTGAATCCCTGCGTAAGACATTGTCCCAAATGCTGCAAAGGATTCTCGGCATACTCCGAGTAATATCCATCTTTTTCCCCGCTTACTAGCACATGCAGCGAATGGTGAATATCGTCGTTCCACTGCGCTGTATACCAGCGGGGCTTCCCGTCCTTCCTCCGAGACAAGTAGTGAGCCGCGTTGTTGTCGTTTTCGAGTACCAGATGCACATGGCGTTCATTCGCAAACTTTTTGCGGACGGTTTCAGCGAGCTCTGTCAACAGACTCGGCTGCGAATCATCTTTGATCGCGTGCACGGCATCGAAGCGGAGTCCGTCGAAGTGATATTCCTCCAGCCAGTACAGCGCGTTGTGAATGAAGAAATCGCGCACCGTCCGGCTGCATGGGCCGTCGAAGTTGATCGCTTTTCCCCAGGGCGTGCGATGGCGATCCGTGAAAAATTCCGGCGCATAGGAACCCAGATAATTTCCTTCCGGCCCGAAGTGGTTATAGACCACGTCCAGAAAGACCATAAGGTTCTTCGCATGCGCAGCATTTATCAAATGCTTCAATTCTTTTGGCCGTCCGTAGCAACGTGCCGGTGTATATGGCAGCACCCCGTCGTATCCCCAATTGCGATCGCCCGGGAAACTCGCAATCGGCATCAGCTCGACCGCAGTGACGCCGAGTTCCGCCAGGTAATCCAGTTTTGGCTCAACCCCGCCAAACGTCCCTTCCGCAGAAAACGTGCCCACGTGCAATTCGTAAATCACCGCCTCGTCCCCGGGCCTGCCGCTCCAGCGATCGTCACTCCAGTTGAAAGAATAAGGATCGACTAATTCACTTGCCGCATGCACTCCCTCAGGCTGAAATCGCGAAGCCGGATCAGGCACCAGCACCGAACTCCCTTCAATTTTGAATTGATATTGCGCCCCTGGTCCCGCCTCGGTCACGAGTTCGAACCAGCCATCGTCGATCCGCGACATGGCCAACTCGCGATTAGAGTCTGTCAATTGCAACGCAATGGAAGATGCCCGAGGCGCCCAGAGCCTGAAGCGCACCGTACCATCGTCGCGGCACTCTGCGCCGAAAGGCATTTCGTGCTTGCGCTTCATGCTGCGGGCGTGCGTCTCCGTTCGACACCGCGCAATTGATGCGGGGCTCGCTCCACCAAAAGCGCCAGCGACCGCGGTTGTAAAGGATAAGAATCGCCACTGCGGTAAAACGTGCTCGCGTCCCGCGAGGTCTGGCAGGAGGTGTCGAGCATTACATACCATCCGTTTTCCGACGGCAGGGTTGACAGCACGAAGGGAATTTCCTCGAAATGCGCATTTAGCAGCAGTAAAAAATTCTCGTCGCGAATCCGCTCCCCGCGTTCATCCACTTCATCCAGTGCCTCGCCTGAAAGGACTACTCCCAGAGAACGAGCAAACTCCTGGTTCCATTCCTGCTCCGTCATCTCCTGCCCGTCAGGCTTGAGCCACACGATGTCTTTAATTCCGGCGCCGCGAATATTTCTCCCCTGAAAAAAATTCCTTCGCCGGAAGACCGGATGATCCTTTCTCAAGGCTATGACGCGCTGCGCAAACGCGAGCAGCTCGTTGTCCATGTATCGTGGGTCCCAGTTGATCCAACTGGTCTCGTTGTCCTGGCAATAGGCATTGTTGTTGCCGTTTTGCGTGTGGCCGATCGCATCTCCGGCAAGGATCATGGGAACCCCTTGCGAGAGCAGCAGCGTTGCCAGAAAGTTTCGTTTCTGGCGCGTACGTATCTGATTTACTTCCGGATCTTCCGTCGGCCCTTCCGCACCGCAATTCCAACTCCGGTTGTTGTCCGTTCCGTCGCGGTTGTCTTCTCCGTTCGCTTCATTGTGCTTGCCGTTGTAGCTGACCAGGTCCTGCAGCGTGAACCCGTCATGTGCGGTTACGAAATTTATGCTGGCATACGGCTTCCGCCCGCTGCGTGCGTAGAGATCGCTCGAACCTGTGATTCGGTATGCGAGTTCTCCAATCAGCCCGCCATCGCCTTTCCAATACGAGCGCAGCGCATCGCGATATTTGTCATTCCACTCCGCCCAGCCGACGGGAAATTTCCCCACCTGATATCCGCCCTCGCCTAAATCCCAGGGTTCAGCGATCAGCTTCACCTGTGAGAGCACCGGGTCCTGATGAATGATGTCGAGAAACGCGCCCAGGCGGTCTACTTCATGCAACTCGCGCGCGAGCGTTGCGGCAAGATCAAAACGAAAGCCGTCCACGTGCATCTCCAGCACCCAATAACGCAGGCTGTCCATGATCAATTGCAGCACTCGCGGATGGCGCATATTCAGCGTGTTGCCAGTCCCGGTGTAATCCATGTAGTAACGCGGATTGTCGCCTACCAGGCGGTAATAAGAAGGATTGTCGATCCCCTTAAACGAAAGCGTCGGCCCCAGGTGATTGCCTTCAGCCGTGTGGTTATAGACCACGTCGAGGATCACCTCAATTCCCGCCGAGTGCAGCGTCTTCACCATCGTCTTGAATTCGTTGATGCTGTTGCTCGCGCAATAACGTGGTTCAGGAGCAAAGAATCCGATCGAGTTGTATCCCCAGTAATTTCGCAATCCTCGTTCGATGAGTTGCCGGTCGTCTACGAACGTGTGCACCGGCATCAATTCCATAGCAGTGATTCCCAGTGTTTTTAGGTAATCAATGACGGGAGCGGTCGCCAAGCCGGCATAAGTTCCGCGCATGGGCGGCGGGACTTCTGGATGCAGCATGGTGAAGCCTCTGACGTGAGTCTCGTAGATTATCGTGCGGTGCCAGGGCGTCCGCGGTGCGGTGTCTGTTCCCCAGGTAAATGCCGGATCGATCACAATGCCCTTCAGCATTCCAGGAGCGCTGTCGCGCCGGTCGAAAGATAGGTCTTCGTTCCGGCTGCCGATCCGATAGCCAAAGTGCGAGTCGTGCCACTTCATCCCGTTCTGAATCTGTTTCGCGTACGGATCAAGAAGAAGTTTGTTTCGATTGAACCGCAATCCATTCGCGGGATCGTAAGGCCCGTGTACCCGGTACCCATAGACAAATCCTGGTCGCGCCTCTGGCAAATAACAGTGCCACACCTGGTCGGTGTACTCGGGCATCACAACGCGATGAATTTCGCGCCGGCCGGATGGATCAAACAGGCAAAGCTCGACCTTTTCCGCACGCTCGGAAAAAAGCGCGAAGTTTACCCCTTCACCGTCCCACGTAGCGCCCAAAGGATGTGGTCTTCCAGGCCAAACCATCAACCCGGTTTGCTTGTTCGATGTCATGGTGGAGTGGCCGCGCGTTTAGAACTGTTGCGGAGCGATTCCGCGTTTTTACTGGAAAAACGCTCTATCGTCGGCCGGTTGGCCCTCGTCCCGAGCACGCGGCAAAGAGCTTCAATTCAGCCTATCGTATTGGTATCACGAAAATTGCAGCAGGAATGTAGGGTTGTTCCTGTAGAGAAGAGCTCGGAATCCGGCTTTTGTGACCGAAGTTTGCGCACGGCATTCAATTGGACTCTGGCAGCTCAGCCGCAACGAAATTATTATGATTGCCCATTACTGCGGCGTACTTTGCGGATAGGACGGGTAATTCGTAGGGTCGAAAGATTCTATTTCCGCCCTTAACAAAGAACGCCATGGTCAGAGTAGCTTCGACCGTGTTAGCACGAGCGACTTAAGTCCCGCGAAAGAAGCAACAGACAGGAGGTATTCATGCACAATTCAGACCTAAACCGCCGCGAATTCGTGAAGCTCACCGCCGCAACCGGCGCCTCTCTTGCCATGCCTTCCCTGGGACAGGCCGCCGTTTCTCCAAGCGACAAAATGGTCGGCATCCAGATCGGGGCGATTTCGTTTGTCGATGAGGGCACGGAGAAGGTGCTCGATATCCTTCAGGAACGCGGCGGCGTGAATACGCTCTTTCTTGCGGTATTCACTTATGGCCGCGGGATCGCCGGCAGACAAATTCCAGGATATCCGCTGCCCGACCACGGCAAGCAGGTTTACGATCTGAACTACCACGGCGGAAATTTCGCCACGCCTCATCCGCAGTACTACAAGGACACGGTGATCCAGCCGCAGCATGCGCCGGATCACGGAAATCTCGACATCCTGGAAGAGGTGCTACCGGCGGCGAAAAAGCGCGGCATGAAAGTGATCTGCTGGATGGAAGATGTATTCCGCAAGGATCTTCCCAACATCGAGCAAGTGCAGGAGCGAGATCTCTACGGGCGCAATCAGGAGACGCTATGCGTCAACAATCCGAATTACCGGAATTTCTTTTCCGGGCTGGTGGAAGATTTCGCGCGGTCGTATGAGGTGGATGGAATCATGTGGGGCTCGGAGCGGCAGGGCGCGCTGTGCGACAGCCTCGGAGCAACTCATGACACGCCGCCGATCGATCCTGGTGAGGTGACTTGCTTTTGCCAATATTGTTACAAGACGGCCCGGGAGCGCGGAATCAATCCCGATCGCGCGAAGCAAGGATTTCTTGAGCTGGAAAAATTTGTGCGAGCCTCACGAAGCGGCAAGCGTCCCTCGGACGGGTATTTCGTCCAATTCTGGCGAATCCTGTTGCGATATCCCGAACTGGCTGCGTGGGAAATGATGTTTACCGACAGCCTGCGCGAGACCTATGCCACGCTCTATAAAACTGTAAAGACCGCGAAACCCACAATTCCGGTCGGCTGGCATATCTGGCACAACAACTCGTTTAATCCTATCTATCGCGCAGAGCAAGACTGGCAGGAACTCTCGAAGTATTCCGATTTCATCAAGGTCGTCATGTACAACAACTGCGGCGGCGAGCGCATGGCGCTTTATATCGACAACATCGGATCGACGCTTTACGCCGATCTCACCAAGCAGCAGTTGACCGATTTCACCTACGAGGTGATGAATTACAAAGAACCGGGCTACGATCAAATTGCACTCACCGGCCTCTCGCCTGACTATGTTTACCGCGAGACTAAACGCGCTCTCGAAGGAGTCGCCGGGAGTAACACGCAAATCTGGCCTGGCATTGATGTTGACATCCCGACTGAGCAAGGCCACAGCAAGTGCACGCCGCAAAGTGTGAAAGAAGCAGTCCAGGCGGCATTCCGTGCCGGCGCACCAGGAGTGATTCTCTCTCGCAAATATTCCGAAATGAAGCTGGCGAATCTCGGCGGCGCAGGCGATGCGGTGCGGGACTTCAAGTTTTCGAGTTGAGTGCTCATGGCTGGCCCGTCCTTGCTTTCGCGAAAGGGTGGGAAGATGAGTTTAACTTCAACCAGTTTTCAACTAATCCGCCGCCGAGACAAAATTCTGCCCGCTGATCTCGCCCGGCGCTAGTTCATCCACGTAGCACCACACCCATGCCTCTCCGGGCTCAATCGAACGAATCAGCGCGTGCTTCGAGCGATGAAAATGCTTAGTCGCATGTTTATTTTTCGATGAGTCGCAACAGCCCACGTGCCCGCACTCCAGGCATAGCCGCAGGTGCACCCAGCGATCGCCCATTTTTACGCACTCTTCGCAAACGTGAGTATTCGTATTCGTAATTTTGATCTGATTGAGATGAGAACATTCCGCCATAGATACCTCCAAAACACGCGTCTTTCCTTCGTGTAACTTCGTGTCCTTCGTGGTTAGTAAAAAGAGTTGCCCACCCTTTCCGCGTCTAGTGCCAAAGGGGGAACAAACCTTCAACTCAAGCACGTTTGATCTTGGGAGCATCCGCGAGCAGCGCGCCTGCAATCTCTTCCCATTCTTCTTGAAGCGACCCGCGTGCAGCAGCCTTGCCCGCTCTCCCATACCAATATCCCGCGTTTGCTACATCTCCCTCTTTGCGATGCAGGTATGCATGCACCCAGGCGCCAGCCGGACCTTCATCCTGTTGCGCCGATTCGTGCGCTTTCGTCCAATCGCCCTTTGCGTCCCACCACAATCCTGCGAGCGCCAGGGTGAGGCCAACGGGCAACTCATTGCGTCGTAGTGAATCTCGAAAATCGTCCAGGTTCATGGGTCTTTGTTGACCGCCGATAACTCAATTGTATTCAACCGCACGTTTGACTGCCTGCGAGCGCCTGCTTATCCTATTCCTATGCGAATCCGCTTTCTGTCGGCCTGTATCTGTTGTTGTACATGCGTGCCGGCGTGCGGGTTCTAGAGAGATTTCCCGAACCCACCCGGCACTAGATCGGGTGGGTTTTTCTTTCCAGCAAAGAGCTCATCCGAACTTGCCGACAGACTGAACGCCAGGAGTATGCGCGACATCTTTAAAATGAGGAGAAATAAATGAGCACCGGAACTTTGACTCCAGCTGAAACCAGCGTCCCCCGCATTAACGACACCGCCCCGGACTTCACTGCCGAAACCACCCAGGGCACAATTCACTTTCACGATTGGATCGGCAATGGCTGGGCCGTCCTTTTCTCGCACCCCAAAGACTTCACCCCAGTTTGCACCACCGAGCTCGGCGCCATGGCGAAGCTCCAGCCCGAATTTGCCAAGCGCAACACCAAAATCCTCGCTCTCAGCGTCGACCCCGTGAGCGATCACCAGAAATGGCAAGGCGATATCGAAGAAACCCAGGGCGCGAAGGTCAATTTTCCAATGATCGGTGACCCGAAGCTCGAAGTCGCCAAACTCTACGGCATGTTGCCCGCGTCTGCTGGCGACAGCTCACAGGGCCGCACTCCCAACGACAATGCGACCGTGCGCACCGTATTCGTAATCGGCCCTGACAAAAAAATCAAAATGCAGCTCAGCTATCCGATGAGTACCGGCCGCAACTTTGACGAAATCCTGCGCGTCGTTGATTCGTTGCAGTTAACCGCAAAGCACCAGGTCTCGACCCCGGCGAACTGGAAGCAAGGCGACGTCGTCATCATCAGCGGCTCAGTCAGCAACGATCAGGCGAAGCAGAAGTATCCCGAAGGCTGGCAAACGCCGAAGCCGTACATGCGTATTGTTCATCAGCCGAAGTAATCCGCTTCGCCTGACAGCAACTCAGCACTTGTCGACTTTCCAGTAGCCGTCCGCCTGGTAGCCGAGTTCGAGCAGGCGATTCTTGGGATCGTGGCGTTTGCCGCAGTGCGGGCAAATCAAATATCTGCTCCAGGTCGTGCCACGACGGTCGTAGTCAGGAGCCACGGCGAAGCTATGGCCGCAACTGCACGGCACCAGGTGCATGCGAATCGATTCGGTTCGCGTATTCGTACGCGATTTGTGTTTTCGATTCGGCATGGAACTTAGAAGGTGGGCGGCGTGTTCACCCACAGGATCAGCGTCTCCGACCGGCCCGGATTTGTCCACTTGTGCGGGACCGCACTTTCAAAATAGAAACTGTCGCCGGACCTTAGACGGTACTCTTCATCGCGTATGAAGATCTGCAACTCGCCCTTTAGTATGTACAAAAATTCCTCACCCACGTGAGTATAGGATTCCCCGCTGCCTGCCCCCGCTGCCACACGAAACAGATGCGGTTCCATCACCGTGTTCCCCCAGGCGAGCAATTCCATGCGCACGCCGGCTCCGGCCTCGAGCATCTTGCGCTCCTGCGGACGCACTAAATGCTTGTTGCTTTCGGCCGTATCGTGAAAATCGAGAATGTTGGTCTTGTAGTAGCGGGCCAGCTTGCGAAGCGTTCCTACGGACGCCGTCATTTGAGAGCGTTCGAGCGCGCTCAGGAATCCCACGGAAATTCCAACGGCATTCGCCACGTTCGCCAGCGAATCGCCCTTCTTGATGCGCAACTGCCGCAGGCGAGGGCCAATTGTGCCGGCCTTTCCGTCGCGCGCTGGACTTGCAAGGCCCTCACGTTTAAGTGTCTGCACGATAGCCGACGCATTCATGCCGCGAACTTTGCGCAAAAAACTCGCACGCTTCAATAGACGAACATCATCGCGCGAATAGAGCCGATACTTGCTCGCCGTTCGCCGCGGCCGCGCCAGGCCAAGGCTCTCCCACATGCGGATCACCGTGGGAGATATCCCCACCATGCGGGCTACATCGCCTATCTTCAGATAATCGTTGTTGCTGCCAGAACTCATGATCGGTGTAGGGCGGGCGGCCTCGCCCGCCAATGAGGCAGGCGGTTTTTGCTTGACAGTATTCTCAGCCAGCTACTAACCTTGCTGGATTATAGCAAGGTTTGTTTCTCATTCCACTTTCCTTTTAGAAGTCTGAATACCTGGCGAATGCCTGGAGGCGCTCCGATGTATTCCCCCGAACTGCGGCGTTCAGGATTTGCGTTCTGCGTTGTTGCATCTGTCGTCTTGCTTTTCTCTTCAGCTTTCGCGCAAAGCACCGGCGGAAGAATCATCGGCCGCGTTTCCGACACCACGGGCGCAGTCGTCAGTGGCGTCAACGTCATTTTGACCAATGACGCTACCGGCGTCGCCCGTAATACTAAGACCAATGACACCGGGGACTACACCTTCGTCGAAGTCACCCCCGGCAATTACCACGTCGAATACGAGGTCCAGGGATTCAAAAAGAGCTTACTGAACAACATCGTCTTGGAGCTCAACCAGGTACTCACTCTGAACGCGACTTTGCAGCCCGGCGGAACGCAGGAAACAGTCGAAGTTTCATCGCAGGCGCCCTTGGTAGACACCACGAGCACCCAATTGGGTGCAGTGGTGGACGACCGCACAGTCAGTCAGTTGCCGTTGAACGCCCGCGATACCTATCAGTTCCTGCAACTGCAACCCGGCGTTATGTCAACCGTTGGATCCGGCAACTCCATTGTTTACGGGAGCGACAAGGCTGGTTCTGTGTCAGTGAATGGCGGTCGAGGACGAGCGAATAACTTCAGCGTGAACGGAGGCGACGCCAACGATCAATTTGTAAACCTGCCTACGGTTCAACCTTCGCCCGACAGCATTGCGGAGTTCCGGGTGCTTACCAACACATTCGATGCCGAATACGGCCGAAACTCCGGCTCGGTGGTGAACGTCATCACCAAGTCCGGCTCTAACGCAGTTCACGGCAACGTTTATGAGTTCTTTCGCAACACCGTGCTTAACGCGAATCCTTATTGCTTGACGGCCGTCGACGGTGTTCCCTGCGACAAACCGCAATTCAACCAAAACCAGTTCGGTGGGACTCTCGGCGGGCCGATTAAGAAGGATCGGACTTTTTTCTTCGTTTCATATGAAGGCCGCCGCATTCGCCAAGGCATTCCCTCGCCACTCGTATTTGTTCCGACCGCAGCTGAGCGGCCAAGCGCAACCCAGCCCTTCGCGGATTTTTCTGCAGAATCACCTTTTCCTGGAACTCTGAGCAGTGCATTTCCATTGCAGCAGCGCCCTGGGTGTGCGCAGGCCATTTTCAATCAATCCGGCGTGGCCTTGGGCGACGGTGTTCCGTACAGTACTGACCAGTCCGGCAATCCTGGCATTTTCACCGACGTGGCTAACGGTCGAGAGAACATCATCCCGCTTGCTTGCCTTGACGCCACTGCCGTCGATCTTCTGCAGTACATCCCAACACCGGCCAATGGCAGCGACAAACTCGTGACCACGCCGGTTCAACCCGAGCGTGGCGACCAATTCACCGTGAGATTCGATCACCGAATCAATGACAAACAGAACTTCACCCTCTACTACTATTTTGACGATCACCATCTGATCTCGCCATTCGCGCAGTTTGAGGCCGCCGGCGCGAATATTCCCGGTTTCGGATCCATCACCAACGAGCGTTTTCAACAATGGAACATCAGTCATGCCTGGACCATCAGCAATACGGTCGTCAACGAATTTCGCTTCAATTACAATCGCGAGGCGCAACGCACCTTCCAGCATCCTGTCTTCACTACCACGGTACAAAACTCCTGCCCGCCTGCTCCCACGTGGTTGACGAACGTGACTGGGCCGGTTCCGTGTTTCTCCGATGGCACGCCCGAGAACACCTTGGGCATTCATCCCAATGTTGGTCCTCAGCACGAAGGGCTTCCTTTTATTCAGGTGAGCGGCGGTTTCACAATCGGCAACAACGGAGAAGGTGAGTTGCCTCAGGTAGGCAACTCGTTCCAGTGGTCTGACAGTTTAACCAAAGTTTCCGGAAATCACTCTTTCAAATTTGGCGGAGATGTTCGCCGTCAACGCTTTGACCAAACGCTCTACTTCGACGTCAACGGCGAATTTTTCGTCGATGAAACTTCGACCAACAGCACTCTTGGCGACACTGCATTCTCCGACTATCTCCTCGGCCTGCCTGGCTCATATGGCCAGGGATCAGCCCAGGTTGAAAATGTTCGCAGCACTGGACTGTACTTATTTGCGCAAGACAGCTGGAAGATCAAGCCGAATTTAACGCTCAACTATGGATTGCGCTGGGAACTCAATACACCCATTGCTGACGTCAGTCAGCACGTTCAGACCTTCAGGCCAGGCGAAGTCAGCAAAATTTATCCGTGCGAGAACACGGTCAACACCGACTGCTCCTCCGAGACTCCTGTCGGCCTGGTAGTGCCCGGCGACCCTGGAATTTCGAATGCTCTGACCCAGACCTACTACAAGGCCTTCGCTCCGCGGATCGGGCTTGCATGGAGCCCGGGAACATCTGGAAAGACCAGCATTCGAACCGGTTGGGGACTTTTCTACAACCCGATTGAGCAGTTGGTGCTCGAACAGTTCAGCGCGGAACCGCCATTTGGTGGCAGCACATTCCCGTTTAACACTCTCTTCAATGAACCGTTTGAGGACCAGAGTGGAACATTCTCCTATCCCAATCCTTTTGGTCTAAGTTCTCTAAGCGGAGTTAATGGAATCCTGAACCCGCAGCGGGGTCAGCCTGTCGATTGGGGGATGTTCCGGCCGATCCAACTATTTGGACAATTCCAGCCGCACATGCGCAGCCAATATTCCGCCCAATACAACCTGACTATTGAGCGCCAACTGACGAATGATATGAAGTTGGAAATCGGTTACGTAGGCTCGCAGGGCCACCGCCTTTTAGCGACCCACGACCTCAATTACGGAAACCCGCAGACTTGTCTCGACATTAACGACATACTCGGGGCAGGATCCTGCGGTCCGTATTTTGCCGATACCGCTTTCACTATTCCCGCGGGATCGGTCACCGGCCCCAATGGCTTGCATCTGCCATATGGGCCAAATGGACCAACGGTAATTCCACCAAACACCACCTTGGCCAACGACATTACGCTGGTGGGTCTCCGGAGATACTCCGCGCCACAGTGCGATCCGATGACCGGAACTGGATGCCCCTCCGATGGCATTCCCGTGTTCAGCAGCATTTTTGCTCAGGACACGATCGCGAACTCAGCTTACAACTCCTTGCAAGCTTCTCTCGATAAGCGTTTCGGCCAAGGCCTGCAATTCACAGCCGCTTACACCTTCAGCAAGTCGTTTGATCAGGCTTCTAGCTTCGAAGGCATTCTCAATCCCATCGATCCGCGTATCAGCCGCTCGCTCTCGGCATTTGATGCACGGCATCGTTTTGTCCTCAGCTATTACTGGCAGCCGCCGGTCCGCAAATATGACGGCGCGAAGGGCCAACTGCTGAATGGTTGGGCGCTCTCTGGCATTACGACATTCCAGACTGGTTTTCCGATCCGCATATCAACTTCGGCGGATAACGAGTTGATGTACAGCTTTGATTTCGAACTGCCGGGCGAACCAGCGCAGCTTGCCCCGCTCCGAACCATGCGGCCACAGTCGAACAACAACTACTACTTCGACCCGAACAGCTTCACCGACAATGCAACCGATGACAGTCAGCCGCCATGCAGCGCCGGCGCGGTCTTCGAATGCTACGATCCGGGTTTATTGGGCACACTGGGAGATACGAAACGCACGATTTGCTGTGGGCCGCACATCAGCAATACGGATTTCGCCATTTTGAAAACATTTTCGATATCGGAAACCAAGCATGTCGATTTCCGGGCTGAGCTGTTCAACCTATTCAATCATCCGCAGTTCTTCAATCCCGACGGCGCCGTGTCGGATGGTTCGCAATTCGGTCAGGTGACTCAGGTGAAAGACCCGCGCCTGGTTCAGTTCGCATTAAAATTTTATTTTTAGCTGCACCCGGGCGGCCCTCGCTGCCCGGCCTAATCTAATGGCCCCGGAAAGCCGGGGCTTGAGACTCTTCGGAGACCGTGATGTATCCCGATTTACAGAAAGAGCTGGACACTTTTGTGCGCCGCACGCCCAAGTCGGCCGAGTCGCATAAGAAAAACCTGAAGCGCATTCCGCTTGGCGTGGCAAGCAACTACCGCGCCTACGATCCTTATCCGATCTTCGCTAAAGAAGGCCACGCGGGCCATTTTACCGACCTCGATGGCAACGACTACATCGACCACAACCTTTGCTTTGGCGCATTGATGGCCGGGCATTGCCATCCGGCGGTGATGAAGGCCGTAGAGCCGCGCCTTCGCCTGGGCACAATCTTCGGCATGCCGCATGACATGGAGTGGGAACTTGCCGAAGAAATCTGCAATCGCTTTCCCATTGAAATGGTCCGCTTTGGAAACAGCGGCACCGAAGTGACCATGCATGCTATCCGTCTTGCCCGCGCCGCAACAGGTCGGGACAAAATCGTCAAATTCGAAGGCGCATACCACGGATTGCATGACAACGCTCTGGTCAGCGTGAAGCCGCACACGCCGGAAGAGTTTGGCGACATCCACGCGCCGACTTCAGCTCCCGCCGGCCTGGGAGTGCCCAAATCCACTCTCGCGAATGTGCAGATCGCCACCTTCAACGATCTCGAAACCGTGGAACTGCGTTTCAAGCAGAATCCCGGCCAGATTGCTGCGATCATCCTCGAGCCGATCCTGATGAACGTCGGTTTGTGCATGCCCGAGCCAGGATTCCTCGAAGGCTTGCGCGAAATCGCGAATAAAAACGGCGCGCTGCTCATCTTCGACGAAGTCAAAACCGGCGCGAAGCTTGGTTGGGGCGGCGCATCCGAATATTTCGGCGTCAATCCCGACATGATCTGCCTCGCCAAGTCGATCGGCGGCGGCTTGCCGCTGGCCGCGTTCGGTGCGCATAAGTCCGTGATGGACCTGATTTCGCAGCACAAGGTCTTTCACGGCGGAACCTACAATACAAATCCAATCTCGATGGCCGCCGGCCTCGCAACTTTCCGCAGCGTGCTCACTCGTGAGAATTACACGCACGTCGAAAAACTCAGTCACAAGCTGACTGACGGATACCGCGAGATCGTTGGCAAAGTCGGGTTACAAGCGTACGTGGTCAGTGCCGGAGCGAATGGTGCGCTCATGCTTTACCCGAAAGAGATTCGCAACTATCGCGACTGGCTGGCGATCGATGTCGACCTGTGGCGCCACTACTGGTTCGGCATGGTGAATCGCGGCGTCATGGCTCAGCCCTACTGGTGGGACGAGCAGTGGACGATTTCCGTGCAGCATACGGAAGCCGACATCGAAAAGCACATCGCCGCATTCGCCGATGTCGCGCCTGCTCTCGCGAAAGCCCAGCAGGAGCGCTCAGCCGCGGTCGTGGCGCATTAGCAATGAACACGTAGGGGCGGACGCCCTCGTCCGCCCTGTTTCGGTTTGAAATTTGTGTGGGACGGACCCGCCCTGAGCGACTGACCGAAGGGAAGGAGACGAACGGGCGTCATCGCCCATTGAGCTTTTGGGCCTTGAATCTTGGGATTTAGGCAATGCGAACCGCACGCTTCAGCCGTGCGGTTCGAAAAGTAATGTCATTCCGAAGCGACAGCGCAGCGTGAAGCGAGGAATCTGCTTTTCGCATGGAACAGCAGAATGTGGGGCGAGGAGCAGACGTCTTCGCCCGTTCTTCGCATAAAGAGAAATGTCGACCGAACCCAACCCGCCTAATCTCAAACGCGTCCTCGGACGTTGGGACCTCGTACTGCTATTCGTCGTCGCAGTCTTCAATCTGAACGTCGCGCCCTCCATCGCCGCCAACGGCGGTGTCACCGTTTGGCTCTGGATCATCTCCGTTCTGCTTTTTTTCTGGCCGCAGGGAATTGCCGTCATCGAACTTTCGCAGCGGTATCCCGGTGAAGGCGGCGTCTATCTCTGGGCAAAGGAAGTCTTCGGCGATTTCCACGGATTTCTTTCCGGCTGGTGCTACTGGACCAACAACATGCTCTATGTGCCGACGGTCATGCTGTATTTCGTCGGCGTTTCGGTCTATGTGCTCGGGGCGGGACATCAAGGGCTTGCCGAAAATAAAATTTTTGCTCTGATCACGTCACTCGGCCTCTTGGCCCTGCTCACTGTTCTTAACATCGTCGGCCTCGGAGTAGGGAAGTGGATCAACAACGCCGGCGCAATCGGAACCAGTATCGCTGCTGCGGTGTTGATCGGCTTGGGAATTGTTGTATGGCTGCGCTTCGGCGGACATTTGAGCGCTGCGGATTTCAAAGTTCCTGCTGATTACAAATCCACGCTGAATGCCTTCGGCGTGATCTGCTTCGGTCTGGTTGGTCTCGAATTGGCATCGGTGATGGGCGACGAAATTCGTGACCCGAAACGCGATTTGCCACAAGCCGTGGCCTGGGGCGGGATAATTTCAGGCGCGCTCTACATCGGAGCGACACTCACTCTGCTGATCGCAATCAGCAAGGGCGACATCAGCGTGCTGCAAGGGATCGTCCAAGCCGTCGGCCACATGGCTGAACGCGTCGGTATTTCCTGGATCATCGTTCCGTTCGCCCTCATGCTCAGCTTTTCCATCGCCGGAATCGGTTCGGCATGGATGGGTGGCTCAGCGCGCATTCCTTTCGTTGCGGGACTCGATTCCTACATGCCGAGTTGGCTCGGCCGCGTGCATCCAAAGTACGCAACTCCCCATGCCGCCCTGATCGTGCAGGCCGTCGTCTCTGCCGTGCTGGTCGTCGTGAATTTCGCCGGCGGCGAAAGAGTTCAGGGTGCGTTCCAGCGAATGTTGTCGCTCGCCGTGGTATTGCAGCTCGTGCCATTCCTTTATATGTTCGCGGCTCTTGTTAAGTTCAGCCTGAACCGCCATCCGAGCGGCCGCTACGGGCGCGGAACGCTCTTTCTATCGGGCGTTGCCGGATTCGTGACGACCCTCCTCGGAATCGCATTGGTATTTTTTCCCGCGCAGCAGATCGCATCAGTTTTTTCGTACGAAGTTTGGATGATTGGCGGCACGGCCTTTTTTCTCGCCCTCGCTGCCTTTTTCTTTTTCGTTTACGGACGACACAAATTGCATCACCCAGTTCACGTGGGGGCGGACGCCCTCGTCCGCCCTGCCGAGCATAGCTCGGCACCATAGTCGAATGTGGGGAGACGGGCGTCCTCGCCCGTCGTTGTAGCAGGTAAGCAGGAGGTTCTATGCCAAGCGGAGTTGCAACCGAAGTCAAAACTTATCAGCTCTATATCAACGGTGACTGGGTCGAAGGCAAATCGGGGAAAACTTTTCCGGTGTACGACCCATCGACCGAAGAAGTAATCGCCCAGGCCCCCGACGCAAATTCCGAAGACGTCGACCGCGCCGTTGCCGCGGCCAAGGCCGCATTTGAAGAGGGCCCGTGGGCGACCACCACTCCGCAGGATCGCGGCCGCGTGCTCTTTCGCCTCGCCGAAAAAATCCGCCAGAACTCCGCCATGCTGGCCGAACTCGAGTGCCGCAACACTGGCAAGCCGATCGTCGAGGCCGAGTTCGACATCAACGATGTCGCGACTTGTTTCGAATATTATGGCGGCCTCGCCACCAAAATTCTGGGCTACGTGAATCCTGTTCCCGATAATGCCGTCAGCCTCACTTTGAAAGAGCCAATCGGTGTCGCGGGGCAAATCATTCCGTGGAATTATCCGTTGCTGATGGCCGCCTGGAAGCTGGCTCCCGCACTTGCCGCCGGATGCACTTGCGTTCTGAAGCCGGCCGAGCAAACTCCGCTCACCGCGCTCGAAATGGCGAATTGGTTTTCTGATATCGGATTGCCGCCAGGAGTTGTGAACATTATCACCGGCTTCGGAGAAACTTGTGGCGCGCCGCTGGTCAAACATCCCGATGTCAACAAAATTGCTTTCACCGGCAGCGCTGAGGTTGGCAAAGTCATCGTCAAGCAGGCAGCCGATACCGTGAAACGCGTCACGCTCGAACTCGGCGGCAAATCTCCAAACATCTTTTTCGCCGATGCCGATTTTGAAGCTGCTATTGACGGCGCGCTGTTCGGCGTCTTCATCAACCAGGGCGAAGTTTGCTCCGCAGGAAGTCGCATCCTGGTGCAGCAGCCGATCTATAAGAAATTTGTTGATGCCATGACAGAAAAGGCTCGCAGCATCAAGCTTGGCCCGCCGCTCGATCGCAACACGAAGATGGGGCCGGTGGTCAGCAAGGATCAATATCAGCGCGTCCGTTCCTATCAAGATCTGGGCAAGAACGAAGCAAAGCTGGCACTCGGCGGCAAACGTGCAGAGAAATTCTCCAAGGGCTATTACGTTGAGCCAACGATTTTCTACGACGTCGTAAACAGCGCTCGCATTGCACGCGAAGAAATCTTCGGCCCAGTCGCGGCGGTGATTCCGTTTGAAGACGAAAAAGATGCGCTCAAGATTGCTAACGATTCGCCCTACGGGCTCGCCGCCGCCGTCTGGACTCGCGACATCTTCAAGGCATTTCGTGTGGTGAAGTCATTGCGCGCCGGCATTGTCTGGGTCAATCACATGCAGCCGACATACGTTGAAGCGCCCTGGGGCGGATACAAGCAATCCGGCTTCGGTCGCGAGCTCGGTCCCTGGGGAATCGAAGAGTATCTCGAGACCAAGCAGGTACACATCAACCTGAACGAGCAACCGATCGGCTGGTACTGAAAAGCAGTTGCCAGTGATCAGTTGCCGGTTGCCAGTTCGAGCGTACCAGAAGCGTTGCCAGTGGAGGGGTACTCGCCAAGTTGCACGAGTTGCCAGTCGGCAGAGCAGTTGCCGGTTGCGAGTTGCAGTTGAAGGGGTACTCGCCAAGCTACACGGATTGGAAGGGCACGGCTTGTGCCGCATCATGCCGGCGCTGACCAAGGCGCGACGACAGGAGCGCCGGTGGAAGAGCGGCCATTTATGGCCGCGTCTGCGAAGCAGCGCATAAGAGCGAGCTTTAGCTCGATAAACTGAACAGGACCCGCTTTTACTTCGTGTTCCGGAGCCTGCGCTTAGCGAAGTCGAAGGGGTGTCCTTCGTGGTTAATGTTTTTAGGTTTTAAAAAATGGGAACTATTCAACTCAAAACTCCGATTCCCGGCCCCAAGTCTCGTGCCCTTGCCGCGCGCCGCGAAGGCGCCGTTCCACGAGGACTTTCTCACGCCACGCCGGTCTACGTCGCGCACGCCCAAGATGCCTGGCTCGAAGACGTGGACGGCAACCGCTTTATCGATTTTGCGGGAGGTATCGGCTGCCTCAACTCCGGGCACCGCAATGCGCACGTCATCGCAGAACTCGAGTCGCAACTCAAGAATTTTCTGCACACCTGCTCCCAGGTCACGCCCTACGAAAATTACGTTCGTCTCGCCGAGCGCCTGAACGCAATCACGCCCGGAAAGTTCCCTAAGAAAACTCTTCTGGTAAACACCGGCGCCGAGGCGGTCGAAAACGCAGTCAAGATTGCCCGCGCACATACCGGACGCCCTTCAATCATCGCCTTCGAAGACGCCTTCCACGGACGTACCATGATGACGCTTGCTCTTACCAGCAAGACCCATCCCTACAAAGCGGGATTCGCGCCATTCCCATCCGATGTCTATCGCATTCCTTACGGCTACTGCTATCGCTGCTCCTACTCTCTGAAGTATCCCGAGTGCGATGTTTATTGCGCGCGCCATCTCGAAGATACATTCAAGCGCGTTGTCGCCTCCGAAGACGTTGCCGCGATGATCGCAGAACCCGTCCTTGGCGAAGGCGGCTTCGTCAATCCGCCGCCGGAGTTCTTCCGCATCCTCATGGAAATCTGCCACAGACACGGCGTCCTATTCATCTCTGACGAAGTGCAAAGCGGCTTCGGCCGCACCGGAAAAATGTTTGCCAGCGAGCACTACGGAATCGAACCAGACCTCCTTGTCACTGCCAAATCTCTCGGCGGCGGCTTGCCGCTGGGTGCAGTGACTGGCCGCGCCGAAATCATGGATGCCCCAGGCGCCGGCGGTCTGGGAGGAACTTTCGCCGGAAATCCGCTCGCCTGCGCCGCAGCCAATGCCGTCTTAGATGAATTCCAAAATGCCGATTTGCTCGGCCGCGCGAACGCTATCGGCCAGCGATTCGAAAAACGCGCCCGCCAGTGGAAAGATCAATTCGAAATCATCGGCGATGTGCGCGGCCTTGGCGCCATGCGTGCCCTTGAGCTTGTCAAATCACGCGAAACCCGTGAGCCTGCTGCAGACGAAACCAAAAAGATAACTCAATACTGTTACGAGCACGGCCTCATCACCATCACCGCCGGAAGCTATGGCAACGTAATTCGCGTTCTGGTTCCGCTCGTCATCTCAGACGAGCAGTTCGACGAAGGCCTCGATGTCCTCGAAGCCGGGCTCTCTGCCGCTTCTCCCAAGCCCTCATTGACGGCAGCGATTCGGGGATAAAGAGGCGTGTTGCTTTCCTTCGTGTGCCGGAGCTTGCCCTGAGCGACCATGGACGTTGGTCTCCTTCGTGTACCTTCGTGACCTTCGTGATTAATGCCTTTGATTTAGATAAGGGGCACCAAGTCAATAATCTCCCTGGCCGTTGGTAAACTTGACCTTACCGGCCTCTTCTGATGCACTTACGGTAAGGCTATTTTCCGCATCTTAGAATCGATGGGAATCCATATGAAAATCCTCCGCACACGCATTTTGACTGGTGTTTTCGCAGCCGCGCTCGCCACCACTCCGGCATGGGCCGTCAACCGCGAAATGGTCGAGCTGCAGGACCAGGTTGCGCAGTTGCAGACCCAACTCACCGCCATGAAGCAATCGCTCGATGAGCGCATGGGCGTGATGAAAAGCCTGATGGACCAGAACACCGACAGCATCAACAAGGTGACCGCTGCCATCACCAACATGCAGGTCACGCTGCAGAAGCAGCAGAGCGACACCAACAATCATGTTGACCAGCTCTCAGGCCAATTGCAGGCGCTTAACGACAGTCTCGACGAGCTCAAAGCGCGCCTGGGCAAAGTGACCACCCAGCTTGAGACGATGGAACAAACCCAGCAGACCATCGCCGCCCAGGCCAGCCAGCAGCAACAGCAACAACAGCAGCAACAGGCGCAATTGGCCGTTCCGCCTCCCGACGTGCTCTATAACAATGCTCTGCGTGATTACAACGGCGGCAACACTGACCTTGCCAAGCAGGAATTTTCCGACTACGTGAAGAACTATCCGAACACCGATCTCTCCGGCAACGCGTACTTCTATCTGGCGGAGATGGACTTCAAGGCGGGGAACTATCCCGACGCGATCAGCGGCTACGACAAAGTCTTGCAGAATTTTCCTGACGGAAACAAAGCCGCATCGGCTGAACTGAAGAAAGGCCTGGCGCAGATCGAAGCCGGCCAAAAGGATTCAGGCATCGCCACCCTGCGTCACGTTGTTCAGCGCTATCCGCGTACCAACGAGGCCATGCAGGCCAAAGATCGCTTGAGGAAGTTGGGAGTCGGCACCACGGCGAGCCGGGGCTAAGGATGGAGAGGAACTCAGTACAGATGGAAGGCAACTTCCACAGTAGCTAGGCAAGGAACTGGTTTCGAGTCCTTGGTCGCGGGTTGAAATCTCCATTGTCTAATAGTTGTTAATGCATTTTCATCCAAGCCGTCGCCAAGTTTCTTAATCGGGATCGCGTACCGAGGCTGTCCCTTCTCATCTATGAGTAGCTCTACTACGGATACCCCTTGAAGCTTATCGCTCCGAGCAGCGTCAGTGTATGGTGGATCGGGATCGTAAAGCGCCCGTGGCGGCGTTGATGCCCTCCGAGACCCGCTCCGCGAACTGATTACAGCAGAAAATTCAGCTTGCATCTCCGGATCGTCGATTTCGAAAACCAAGGGACCAGAATGTGTCAACAGGAAGCAAAACGCGATTTCAATCTGGGGTTCCACGAATTCGCCCGCTTGCGGAGCAAGTTTATATCGACGCTTCTTAATCGCCTTTTTCCGCAGCGTCTGCTAGTTTTGAATCCCCGCTCACCAAAGCCGCATTCGCGACGTTCCCGTCTCTTGCGATCGTTAGGCGCAACCTGACGATTCCTTCTACTTTTTGTTTTCGTGCTTCTTTCGGATATTTTGGAAGTGAATCTTGCGAGAGGTTGAGGTTCGGGCTGACATGATCCTGCGCTGCCGTGGGGAGCATTCCACACAACAATAAAATCGCAGAGCTGGCTAACATCGCCAACCTCTTTTTCATGTGATTGCCCTCACCTGCGCCGCGAAACACTCGGTGCTACTACTGCCGCCCGCTCCCCAATTCCCGGCACGGTCCTCCCCACCACCGCCGCAATCTGCCGGACTTGCTTCATCAACTCGTCGAACTGCTCGGGATAGAGCGATTGCATTCCATCCGATAACGCTTTATCCGGATCGCAATGGACTTCAACTAATAACCCATCCGCGCCCACGGCCACCGCGGCACGTGAAAGCGGCGTAACCTTATTTCGCTTGCCCGTTCCGTGACTCGGATCGACAACAATCGGCAGATGGCTCAACCGCTGCACCGCAGGGATCAAACTCAAGTCCAACGTATTGCGGGTATGGTCGGCAAATGTCCGCACGCCGCGCTCGCAAAGGATCACGTTGTAATTGCCTTCGCTCATTACATACTCGGCCGCCATCAGAAATTCTTCCAAAGTCGCCGACATGCCACGCTTCAACAGCACTGGCTTGCGTGCACGTCCAGCTTTCTTGAGCAAAGAAAAATTCTGCATGTTGCGCGCGCCGATCTGAATCACGTCCGCATACTCTTCCACCAGCTCGAGTGATTCGTTATCAATGGCCTCGGTCACGATCTTCATTCCAAACTGATCGCGAATATCCGCCATGATTCGCAGTGCTTCTTCTTCCAAGCCCTGGAAGGAATAAGGCGATGTGCGCGGCTTGTATGCACCCCCACGAAAAAACTGCGCCCCCGCACGGTGAACTCGTTCGGCAACCGCAAACGCCTGCTCGCGGCTTTCGATTGCGCAAGGCCCGGCCACAATTCCCAGCCCCGGCCCGCCGAATGTCGCATCGCTTCCCTGAAACGAAACCACTGTGTTGTCGGCCTTCATGTCGCGGCTTACAAGTTTGTAAGGCTTGGTTACACGAATCACTTCTTGCACGCCCGGCATTTCATCGAGTGTGCCCGGTTCAATTTCTCCTCGATTTCCGGTAATGCCGATCGCAGTTCTCTCCGCGCCCGGAATAGAGTGCGCTCTATAGCCGAGCGCTTCGATTTTGTCGCACACCGCCCTGATGTCCTCTTCTTTGGCGTGTGCCTGCATGACTACCAGCATGTATTCACCTCTGAATCTTTAAGTCTATAGCAGAAACCCAGTCCAAATAAGAGGCCTGTCATTCCGAACTCGTTCGCGGCAAACGCGGGCGAGAGAAGAACCTGACCATGCGTATGCGCCACCGCAGACGTTCAAGGTCCGAAAAAAGAGCGCGCCTTTTCGTGATGCCCCAACGCCGACCTGCCATACTGTTCGCATGCCGCGCTCCATGGCCCAGGAACAAGACATCCTCAAGCGTTCCGCGCCTCGTCGTCCGCCCAAACTCACCTCCCGCCGCATCGGCATTCATACTTCTTCAGCCGGAGGAGTTCAGAACGCCGCCGAGCGCGCTTATCGCCTGGGATGCAATACACTTCAAATTTTCTCCTCTAGCCCCCGCCAATGGAAGCCATACGAACTCGCTCGTCCGCACTGCGATGAAATGCAGCGCCTACGCGAAAAATATGATCTCAAGCCGCTCGTCATACACACCAATTATTTGATCAACCTGGCCGGAACTTGTGAAGTATTTCTTCAAAAATCCATCGAGGCTTTTCGCGGGGAGATCGAGCGTGCGCTTTCGCTCTGTGCCGAGTATCTGGTGCTCCATCCCGGATCCTTCCGCGGCGCGGAACGCGAAAAAGGTCTGCTGCAAACTGCCGCCGCAATCGCTGCGGCCAGCCGCGGACTCGATCTGGTGAAAGGCCGACTCACCATTCTGATCGAAAACACCGCAGGCGCAGAGTTCTCTCTCGGCGGAAGCTTCGAGCAAGTGGCAGAAGTCATCGAGCACCTGCGAGGCCATGTTCCAGTTGGAGCCTGTATCGACACTTGCCATGTGCACGTCTCGGGTTACGACATTGTCTCGGAACCGGGGTTTCGCGAGACGTTACGCAAACTCGACTCCATCATCGGTTTAACGAACGTCCCTGTCTGGCATTGCAATGATGCGAAAGCCGCTCGTAGTTCGAAGCTCGATCGCCACCAGCACATTGGGAAGGGAACGATCGGGCTTGAGCCATTCCGGCGCCTGCTCAATGATCCTCGCCTTGCCCACGCCGCGTTTATCGCTGAAACGCCGATCGACGAACCGGGAGACGATCGAAGAAACGTTGCCGCCTTAAAGAAATTGGTGAAGTAACATCACGATCTCATCAAGTAGAAGTAACATCACGATCTCATCAAGTATTTGTTTCCTTCGTGTCCTTCGTGGTTAATGCTTTTCGCTGGCCCGCCGGCAGCAGATCGCACAAATAAACCATGTAAAATCGAATTCCACCCATATGCCCCAAGAGGAGCCACTAGCAATCCGAGACGAACGTTACAACGCCCAGGCAATCGAAGAGAAATGGTCCGTGCGCTGGCACCAGGACTCGTCCCTCTACGCCGCCGAGCCCCATTCGAATAAAGCAAAGTACTACGTCCTCGAAATGCTGCCGTATCCTTCCGGTGCGCTCCACATGGGCCATGTGCGCAACTACGCTATCGGGGACGCGCTCGCCCGCCACATGTGGATGAACGGCTACAACGTGCTCCATCCCATGGGCTGGGACTCGTTCGGCTTGCCCGCAGAGAACGCCGCCATCTCCGCCAAAGTTCCGCCCCGCGAGTGGACGCTTCGCAATATCGAAAAAATGAAGGCGCAGATGAAGCGCCTGGGCTTCGGCTACGATTGGTCGCGCGAGGTAACTACTTGTTTTCCTGAGTATTACAAGTGGAACCAGTGGTTTTTCTTGAAGCTTTACGAGCGCGGTCTGGCCTATCGCAAAAAGAGCAAAGTCAACTGGTGCCCGAAGTGCGCAACCGTGCTCGCCAACGAGCAAGTCGTCGGCGGATGCTGCTGGCGCCACGAAGACACTCCGGTCGAGCAGCGCGAACTCGAGCAGTGGTTTTTGCGCATCACGCAATATGCCGACGAATTGCTCCGCGATCTCGACCGGCTTACCGGATGGCCGGAAAAAGTGCGCACCATGCAGCGCAACTGGATCGGCCGTAGCGAAGGCACGCTCGTTGATTTCCGGTTGGACATAACTGCTCGCGCGGCAGATAGGTTGAAGCGGTTTATAGCCAAGCGACGCGGTATCGACTCTGCGAAGATTAACGTAAACCAGAAATTGTTGGACAGTCTCAACTCGCTCGACACGGTGGAACTCGTGATGGCATTAGAGGAGGCGTTTGGTGTTGAGTTCCCGGATTCGGAAGTTGAGCGTTTTCGCAAAGATCTGGATGAAGGGACAACAATCACCGTCTTCACCACGCGCGTCGACACCATCTTCGGGGCGACTTCCGTCCAGCTCGCGCCCGAGCATCCCATCACGAAAAAGTTAGCGGATGCAGATCCCGAGTTGCGTAAGAAAGTGGATCAACTCATCGCCGAACAGGTAAAAGCAAAAGAGACCGGCGACATAGGAAACATTGAAAAGCACGGCGTCAACACCGCCCACTTCGCCATCAATCCCTACAACAACGAGAAAGTTCCCGTCTGGGTGGCGAATTACATCCTGATGGACTACGGCACTGGCGCAATCATGAGCGTGCCTGCCCACGATGAACGTGACTACGAATTCGCGACGAAGTATGGAATCGAAATCCGGCAAGTGATCGTTCCTAATAACAATGGAGGTGGGGGGACGGGCGTCCCCGCCCGTCCGGTGGCATCTGCGGACGCGGCAAAAGAAGCGGAACGCCCTTTCACAACCCTCGAAGGACATCTCATCAACTCCGGCCCCTTCACTGGCCTCACCTGCGACGATGCCATAAAGAAGATGTCCGCCTACGCCGAGCAGCATGGCTTCGGCGAACGCAAAACCATCTTCCGAATCAAAGATTGGGGCATCTCCCGCCAGCGCTATTGGGGCACTCCGATCCCGATGGTCTTTTGCGAAAAAGACGGCGTTGTCCCGGTCGCCGAAAAAGATTTGCCTGTCATTCTTCCCGACAACGTCGAGATCACACTTTCCGGTGGCTCACCTCTCTCGCGCGTGCCGGAATTTCTCAATACCACTTGTCCCAAGTGCGGCGGCCCCGCGCGTCGCGAAACCGACACCATGGACACCTTCGTCGACTCGTCCTGGTACTTCTATCGCTACACCGACGCGCACAACGACCGCGCACCATTCGATTCGAAAATCGCACAATACTGGTTCGGCGAGAAGGGAATCGACCAGTACATCGGCGGCGTCGAGCACGCCATCCTGCACCTTATTTATTCCCGCTTCTGGACCAAGTTCATGCGCGACATCGGGCTCATTTCAAACGATGAGCCGGTCGAGCGCCTCTTCACGCAGGGCATGGTGATCAAAGACGGCGCAAAAATGTCGAAGAGTCTCGGCAACGTGGTCGCGCCGGACGAAATGGTCGCCCGCTTCGGGGCCGACGCGGCCCGCATGTACAGCCTCTTCGCTGCCCCGCCAGACCGCGATCTGGATTGGCAGGAAACCGGGATCGAAGGCATTCAGCGTTTTCTCGGGCGCGTCTATCGCTTCATTGCACGCAACGCCCACCCGGACGATCCGGCATGGAAGAAACCTATCCCGCCCGATCTTCCTGCCGAAGCTCGCGCCATCCAGCGCAAGCTTCACCAGACCATCAAGCGCGTGACCGACGACTTTCAGGGCCGCTGGCACTTCAATACCTGCATCGCCGCCATTATGGAATTGGTCAACGAACTCTACTCAATCGATGACCGTGTGGCGCGGACACTCTTGTCCGCGGGTGTCCTCGCCGACGTTCAACGCAACCTCGTACTCCTTCTCGCCCCATTTGCTCCCTACCTCGCTCACGAGCTCTGGGAGATGCTCGGAGAAACCGGCAACTTGCTCAAAGCTCCTTGGCCAAAATACGACCCCGATCTTGCCAAAGAAGAAGAGATCGAAATTCCCGTGCAGGTAAACGGCAAGCTTCGCGGCAAGATCGTTGTCGCTCCGGGCACTTCAGAAGAAGAAATAAAGCAGAAGGCCCTCGCCGACGAAAAAGTTCAGGCCCACATCGCCGGCAAGCAGATCGTGAAAGTCATTTTCACCGGCAAACTGGTCAGCATCGTCGTCCGCTGACTCTAGTTGAAGGTCGTGTATGGGCGGCCTACAGGTCCGCCCCTGCTGCGAAATCGCAAGGAAAAAGCGACCTGCTCTTTCCGTAGTGAACTTAGTACATCCCCTTTCGTAACTATCTGTCCTTTATCGAACAGACCCTTACATGTATGCGCATGCTATTCAGAGTAGGCTCACATCTAACCGGAGGACCTCAGTTGCAGGGTGAACGCAAAGAGTACTGGATGCATCTGTGCGAGCAAGCCGCGAACGAACAGAATCCGGACCGCTTGATCGAATTGGTCAAGGAGATCAATCGCCTGCTTGAAGAAAAGGAACTGAGGCTAAAAAAAGACTCCTCACAGAGCCCCGCCGCCAAATAATGGAGGCCCCGGGCAGAGTCGAACTGCCGACACGCAGTTTAGGAAACTGCTGCTCTATCCATCTGAGCTACGGGGCCGCGCGGCTCAGTCATTATCTCACGCGGAAATCGGTGTCCGTGCCGCCTAACTCGCGCTACTTTCCGAGCGCAAACAGCACCGCGTCATTGATTGCATACACCGTGCCATCGCTGCCGATAAGCGTAGGCGTGTAAGCTTCCCCAATTCCTCCGGTCAATGTGATCACCTGCGAAAACTGATTCGTCGTCAGGTCCCAGCGGTAAAGCTTGCCATCCTCGCTATTGGCCAACACGGACTTCGTAAACCGATCGACTACCGCCGCATTAATACACCATTCGCGCACCGCCCCAGGAAAGTTCGGAAAATCGGGATCGGGTGTCACCCCTTTCCGGGTTAAAACCTCTTTCATAACCGTGTTTCCCAGGATCGGATCTTTCATCGGCTTATTGGGATCGAGGATCGCGATCTTATTCTTGCCGTCTCCACCGACGTTCGCATAGTTGTTGTACTTGGTCATCAGCAGATATTTCGAAGTGCCTATGTAAGAAGGCACCATTGACGCGGGGACAACTGATGCCGTGTCATCCCAGCCGAAGCTGCCGGGAATTCTCGTCTGCTTCAGATCGCCGCTGAAGTGCAGCAACCACCCGCGATCATTGTGATCAGGAAATGGATTCTCCAGCACACCGTAATACACATCGCCGTCCGGGCCCACAGTCGGAGTCGCGCTGCTCTCATCAGTCAGCGTTGCGTCCATTCCTGAAGCGGGATCTGTCAAACGAACGCTCGCAATTGTCTGCAGCGTAGTGCTGTCAAGCGCCAGCAGATACCCGAAACCAAAATCCCCACTGTTGACCGCCACATAGATCGTTTTTCCATCTAGCGACACCGCCGGAGAGCAGTTCATCGATACTTTCCTAATCGATGTGTCATTCGCCGCAGTCGACGCCGCGATCCATGTGCCCTGCCCATTACGCGCAATCCTGGCAATTCCGCTCTGCAGATTCACCGGCGTCGATCCTGTCACCACAAATCCAAAATAGAGATTGCCACTCGCGTCCGCCGCAATGGGAGTGTTGATTTTCACATTGTTGATGTATGCAGTCGGATTCGCATTAAAATTCGCATTCCCAAAAAACGCGGCCCGTGTGGTCGTCCCGGTAGCGGTGTCAGGCAGATTGCGAATCAGCACCGTTCCACCCGCTGCCGGCATGATCAGTCGGTTTTTCGAAAGCACCGGCCCAAAGCTCGGAGTGAAGCTGGCGGACGGCACCGTGTAGTCGGTTTTCAGTAGCCATTTAACCTTGCCGGTTTTCCCGTTTACCGCGTCCACCTGGAACGCAGTTCCGTTCTTAACAGGAACAATGACCGTATTGCTCACTGTCACCAGTGGCGAGCCGTAGTGGACCAGCAACTCCCCGCCGCTGAGAGTTGGGTGGAGGTCGACGGGGATGCTCCACAGAATGCGGTTAATATCTTGCCCCGCGATGTCTGAAAGGCCGGTGTGTTGAGCATCGTGCGCATGTGTCATCCACGAGGGCTTAACTGCAGTTTGTCCAAAGGCAACGGCCGTGAACGTGATTGCGAAAACAATAACGGCAAAGGACCGCTGCGCTGATCTGGCTCTCATGGGGTACTTCTCCTGCTTTTGAAAATACCAACTCTCAATTTGAAGGGTTGAATCATATCGCGAAAGCTCGTTTCAAAACCGCTAGGAGCATAACAGGGCACGTCGAATAAAACCTGTCAATCCTATGTCAAACTTTCGCCACTTACCAATTAGCAGAAGCGTTTAGCCGTTTCCCCGGGGCCGAGTCCGATCTCGCTCGGTTATCATGAAAAAAGATGCGGATTTTGCTCGAAATCTTTCGTCAGACCCTCAGCACCCTCTGGGCACACAAGCTCCGCTCATTTCTCACCATGTTCGGCATCGCCTGGGGAGTGGGATCGTTGTTGCTGCTCGTAGGACTCGGGGAAGGCTTCCGTTCCGGCAACCGCAAGCAGTTCGACGAAATCGGTGAAAATGTAATGTTCATCTGGGGCGGACGTGTCCCCGCCATGAATGGCAGCTTCACCAGCCTGCGCCAGTACTACCTTACTTATCGCGACTATCAGGATGTCGCCGCCGAGTGCCCCGACGTGAAGCTGGTTGCGCCGGTTATTTCGCGAAGTGATGTTCGCGCCCTGAGCGACTACTTCCAGAGCGGCGGCTCCTTGATGGGAGTTCCCGCTGATTTCAACGACATTCGATATTTGCCCATCGCAGAAGGTCGCTGGCTGAACCCGCTCGACATCGCCCAAAAACGCGCCGTGGTGGTGATCGGAGACGAAGCTCGGCGCACGCTCTTCCCCGGCTGGCCTGCTGTAGGTTCGACAATTCTGCTGAACGGTTTTCGCTTTCAGGTGATCGGGGTGATCAAGCGTGTCGGCCACGGCGACAACAACACCCGCAACCTGCAGATGTTCATTCCGTTCTCGATCATGCGCGAGAATTTTCCGCCGCTGAACGTTGGCGAAGTGGATGATGCCATCTCCTTCATGAACTATCAGCCGAAAACCCGCGAGCTTCACGACACCGCCCGTGAGGAAGTGCACAAGGTCATCGCCAGAAATCACGGTTTCGATTACACCAATCCCGACGCCTACGACGAATGGGACACGATCCGCACCGTCGATTCAATCGGCAAAATCTTCGACGCGATGAACATGTTCCTGGGCAGCGTCGGCTTGGTCACGCTCGGCCTGGGCGCGATCGGGATCATTAACATCATGCTGGTCGCAGTTGCCGACCGCACACGCGAGATCGGCCTGCGCAAAGCGCTCGGCGCTACCAATCGCAGCATCATGTTCCAGTTTTTCGCAGAAGGTGCATTTCTTACGTTGATCAGCGGCTGCATCGGCATGGCCTGTGCCGCCGGATTCATGGCGCTGCTCGGCATGCTTCCGCAGCCTCAGGGTTTTGACACCCCTCGACTCGTTCCCGCGACCGCAGCGCTGGCCATTGCTTCGCTGGCCTTCGCAGGAATTGTTGCCGGATTGTATCCCGCGCGCAAAGCCGCATTACTGGAGCCGGTCGAAGCTTTGCGCAGGGAATAGGTAGACAGGAAAAAGCACAGAATGAGCCGCGATATTTTTACCGAAGCCTACGGCGCCATGCGTCATGACCTTCGCAAGACTCTACTGACCATGCTCGGCATGGCGTGGGGCATTGCGACCGTCGTCCTGCTCCTTGCTTATGGCGAAGGTTTTGGCCGCGCCATTCACAACATTTGGGAATCATTCGGCGCTACCGCAGTCGGAATCATTCCCGGCAGAACCTCGCAGCAGGAGGGCGGCAACAAAGCCGGCACCGCCGTGCGTTTCACCGATGCGGACATCGATGTCCTCCGCAACGTCGTTCCCCTCGCCCGCCACTTCTCGCGCATGGGAGATCTCGAAGGCGCAACCGTGCAGAATGGTCCGCGCAGTTTCAGTTTTGAAATTATCGGCATAGACCCTGCCATGCAGGATATTTGGGCTTTGAATATGGACCAGGGCCGCTTCCTCGATGAAGCCGACAATTCAAGCCATTCCTACAACGTGATTATCGGATCGGAAGCCAAGGACAAGCTTTTCTCTGGGATGGATGCAGTCGGTCAATCGATCCGCATCAACGGTGTTACTTTTCAAGTCGTGGGAGTTCTTAAGCCCCGCATGCAGGAAGCCGACAACAACGATAACCGGGTTGTCTACGCCCCCTACAATTCAATGGATGTGTTGCGCGACAACCACTATCTCAGTGGCATGTGGCTCGATTCCATCGGACTCGACCACAATAAAATGACCAAGTCGATCCGGGAAGCGCTCGCCTTGCAGCACGGCTTCAAACCGACCGACGAGCGCGCAGTCATGGTCTTCGATGCTCAGAAGCAGCTCGAGCAGTTCAGCATCATCACGATTGCGCTGAAAGTGTTGTTGGCTTTTATCGGCACCATCACGCTCGGCATCGGCGGCGTCGGCTTGATGAACATGATGCTGGTCTCAGTCACGCAGCGCACTCGCGAAATCGGGGTCGAAAAAGCCCTGGGTGCGCGAAAGAAAGACATCTTGTTTCAATTTCTTGCCGAGGCCATGGTCATCACCGCCCTCGGCGGATTGTGCGGGATCATTCTCTCCTACATCGTTTCGATTTCAGTCGGTAGACTCACGCTCTACAGCGCCTTGGCAAAGCACGCTGAAGCCGGCGACATCCGGTTGATCGTTGCGCCACAGGTGCTGCTCATCTCAACGATCATCCTGGCATTCGTCGGCATCGTGAGCGGCCTGTTCCCAGCCGTCCGCGCCGCGAATCTCGATCCGATCGAAGCTCTGCGCTACGAATGAAACCCATTAACCACGAAGGACACGAAGGTACACGAAGTAAAACAAAGACGAAACTCATTAACCACGAAGGACACGAAGGTCACGAAGAAAAACCGATACCGATCAATTTTTAACTTGGGAAACTGAAGAAAGGGTAGTACGTCCGAGTCAAAGTCAGATCGCGCGTGTTCCAACGCTCGATTGCCTTGTTTTCCTTCGTGTACCTTCGTGTCCTTCGTGGTTGATGGGCTTTTGTTGAGTGTTTTACTTCGTGTCCTTCTTGGTTAATGGTTTACTTTCCACAGCTGAAATCCCAACAGCTTGTGATCTGTGACCTTGATGCGCCAGAGCAGATTGTTCCACTATTCATAAATGGCGACCACTGCCCTAAGCAGACCGACGGCACAAAAAGTCAGCCACGCTGTCATCTCCGCCGCGATGAGGGTTCACACCGAACTCGGTCCGGGGCTTTTGGAAAGTACATACACCGCATGCCTGCAATACGAGTTGCGCGATGAAGGATACTCGGCGCTTGCCCAAGTCGGACTACCGGTTGTCTATCGGGAAGTCAAGCTCGATTTGGGCTATCGCATGGATCTGGTAGTGGAAAATCTTGTGATCGTAGAAATTAAGTCTGTCGAAGCCGTCTCGCCCGTACATCACGCGCAATTAATTTCCTATTTGAAACTAAGCGGAAAGCCAATCGGACTTCTGATCAATTTCAACGTTGTCCATCTTAAGGACGGAATCAAGCGCTTTGTGAACGGCAGCAATTGGCAATAGGCAATTGATTTCCTTCGTGTCCTTGATGGTCGATGGGGTTTTGTTAAGGTTTTTCCTTCGTGTACCTTCGTGCCCTTCGTGGTTAATGGGGTTTGGTGAGGTGTTTCCCTTCGTGTACCTTCGTGCCCTTCGTGGTTAATGGGGTTTGGTGAGGTGTTTCCCTTCGTGTACCTT
>Ga0070741_10000977_pt1 | contig 93667 bp, 86 predicted proteins | sample Coa_R1_4_FD_66440 | JGI IMG/M metagenome (GOLD analysis project Ga0070741, IMG submission 66440) | Surface soil microbial communities from Centralia Pennsylvania, which are recovering from an underground coalmine fire - Coalmine... | ecosystem: Environmental > Terrestrial > Soil > Unclassified ...
CCCCCCCCCCCCCCCCGCCGAGCGCTGGGTCCCCAGCCCCAGGCGAGGGTCCTCGCAGTGCCACCCCGCGGCCACCGCGCCGGAGACTCCGAGGAGCCTCTCGGCGGCGGGGTTCAAGAACACCAGACGGCCCTCCCGGTCGAACAGGAGCACTCCGTCGGCCAGGCTCGAGAGGATCTCCCGGTGTCGGCGCTCCTCGGCCGCGAGCGCCGCCGCCGCCTCGCGTTGCTCCGTCACGTCCTCGACCATGCCGACGGCCTGGCGGGGCGAGCCGTCGGGGTTTCGGACGAGGGACACGGTGAGCCGGCCGTGGACGATCTTGCCGTCGCTTCGGAGGTAGCGCTTGTCGAGCCCGTAGTGGGACCGCTCGCCTCGGACGAGCTCCTCGAAGAGCTCCCAGTCGGCCCACACGTCCTCGGGGTGGGTGAACTCGGGGAACGTCATCAACCGCAGCTCCTGCTCGGTGTAGCCGAGGATCTCCTCGAGTCGACGGTTGGCCGCCAGTGGACGTCCCTCCAGATCCACGAGAGCCATGCCGATGCCCGCCTCCTCGAAGATCGCCCGGAACACCTCCTCGGTCAGCCGCAGGGAGTCGGTCTGCGCGCTGGACCCTGCGCCGGTCTTGGGTGAGGGCGGGATGTGGTGATGGGATCGGATGGTGGACACGGTTGTCAGACTCCGCGCGACCGAGTACCTCGTTCAAGGTATCGGCGGGCCACAAGCCCCCTTGAGCCGGCGGGATGACGCCCCGCGGGGCCTGCCCGGCGCACCCTGGCGCCGGGGGCGGGAAGCTCAGCTCGCTCCCGGTCCCGAGCAGATCTCGGGCGTGCCTGTTCCCTACCCGGGCTGCGGGGAGACCACCCGGATGTTGAAGTGACCGGTCCCCTTCACCGCCCAGAGCCGCAGCCACAGGGCGAGGTACATCTCCGTCCCACGCGCCGTGGTGATGTCTCCCAGGTCCACGATGTCCGCGGGGTCCCACCCGAAGTCCACGAGGATCTCAGCCACCCGCGCCTTGGCTCGCTCGTCGTTGCCACTCAGGAAGACGTTGTGAGACCCGGGGACGAGGCCGGGGTTCACCATTACGTCTGCGTTGACCGTGTTCAGGGCCTTGACCACCATGGCATCGGGGAAGGTCCGCTGGATCTGCTCACCCAGGGAGTCGGTGTTGCAGACAGAGAGCGTGGGAGGAAGGCCCGAGGCCGGGTCGATGGGGTTGGACACGTCGATCAAGACCTTGCCGGCCAGGTTGGGGGCACCGGCCATCTGGAGGGCCTGGAGGGAGGCCGCCCCGGCCGTGGCGTTCACCACGACCTCCCCGAAGGCGGCGGCCTCGGCGAAGGTGCCGGACCGACCCCCACCACCCACGGACGCCGCCCACTCCTTGGCCGCGGGGTTGTCGGCACTTCGCGAGCCCATCGCTACCTCGTGGCCGAGCTCCACAAGTCTCGAGGCGAGGACCCGGCCGACCCTGCCGGTCCCAAGGACGCCGAACCGCATCTCCCCTCCTCTCCCGTTCCGGCACTCAGCTGCTGCCGGGGCGACGTCCTAGCGTACCCGCAGCGCGAGGCGGCCTGAGCTTCGATCCGGAAGATCGAACGAGTCGACCGATGGAGGCCGGGCGATGAGGAGACCGTCGCCGAGCGAGCTCGTGTGGGCGAGGAGATCGAGCGCCTGGTCACAGAGATGTACGCGCAGGGACTTTCCACCCGCCGCGCCCTCGACCCTTCCGGGTCGAGACCCCGCGCACGAAGCACTCCGCCGCGACCTCGTGTAGGGCCTGCTCGCCCCGCCTCCTGGGCTCCACCAGCCAGGAGGACAAGTGGCTTCCTCCGGCGGAGCTTGGGGATCTCGAGATCGATCGTCCTCACCCGGATGTCCCACCCACGCCCCCGGTAGCAGCCCGCGGCCGGTTCACCTGGTCTCTCGGCTGCCCGATCGCGCTTCCCGCATCCGTAGGATCCCGCACGATCATCTTCGTCCCGAGGACCATGGCAAGTCGATGGCAGTGCTAGAGAGAGCGTGCGCCGTCGGTGGCGCAGGAGCGCTCGAACCTCCGACGCGAATCATGAGTTTCGCGGCCCGCGTGCTCCCGTTCCGTCCGGTGTGTGACAGCTCGTCGCGCGGGAGCCCGGCCAAAGCCGGGCTCCGAGCGATGCCCCGTCCGGATGGACTCACCCGGTGACCCCGGCGAGCGTCGGGCGAGCCTCCGGCGCTTCGAGCACTTCGGCTTCGGGCGATGCGAGCGCGGCCGGCCGGAAGCCCTTCACGATAAGGTAGGCCGCCAGGCTCATCTCCCACGCGAACACCGGCAGCGCGCCGAGCGCTCCCCACGCCGAGACCTGCTCGGTCAGGCCGAACAGCACCGCCGTCGCGACCGCGAAGATTGCGGGCCCGCCGATCAGGCCGAGCACCGCGATCGATCGCGGCACCAGCCGGGACCGGTACATCAGGTACGCGAGCATCAGCGTGTTGGGCCCCAGCGCGAGGTTCGGGCCGAACAGGAAGGTCCAGTCGTGGATCGCGACGAGCGACCGGCCCGCGACCACGAGCGAGACTGCCCTCGCGCCGGTCGCTCCGGCGAGGTCGTGCCGGAGCGTGACGATCGCGAGCAGGCTCATGACGCCCACGAGGATCGCGGTGGCTTCGAAGAGCCGCCCGACGACGTAGCCGAGCGCGAACCCGTGGTGCTGTCGCCTCACGATTGGATAGAGCGTGACCGCGGTGCCGATGACGGCGATCGCGGTGATCACCTCGAACAGCGCGCCGAGCGACACGCCCGCGTCCGCCGACCCACCGAGGACGTACCGCGGATCGTGCAGGACGGCGTGGTACAGGGCGAACGGCGCCGGCACCGACGCGACGAACGCGACGATGAAGAACAGCCCGGCGACCAGCGCGGTCTTCCTGGTCGAGCTCATGTCCCCACCCCTTCTCTCGAACGCCCGGCCTGGGCTCTCCCCGGGTGTACGGTGTACGCTGTGAGCCACATGGTAGGTGTACGCAGTACACTTGTCAACACGGATCTGCGGGCGGAGAGATGGTCGGGAGGGCTGAGGGTAAGGGCACCGGAGCGCACCGGAGGCGGCTGACCAGGGACCTGGTGGTGCGCACAGCGGTGGAGATCGCCGACGCGGGTGGGCTCGAGGCGCTCAGCATGCGGGCCCTCGCCGATCGGCTGGGCGTCGTGCCGATGGCCATCTACAAGCACGTGGCGAGCAAGGAGGAGCTCCTGGACGCGATGGTCGACGTCGTGTTCTCGGAGGTGGAGGTGCCGGGCGGCGTCGGCTGGAGGCGGGCGATGCGCGAGCGGGCGATCTCGATGCGGCAAGCCCTCCTCCGGCATCCGTGGGCGGTCGGCCGGATGGAGTCCGCAACGCCCGGCCCGGCGAACCTGCGTCACCACAACGACGTGCTGCGGTGCCTCCGCGAGGACGCGGGGTTCTCGTTCCGAATGGCCGTGCACGCGTACAGCGCGATGGACAGCTACATCTACGGCTTCGCCCTCCAGGAGAAGACCCTCCCGCTGGAGAGCCCGGAGGCCGCCGCCGAGGAGGCGGAGCGGAGGGCGCGGGAGACCGCCAGGGTGATGGTCGCGGAGACCCTGGCCCGGGAGTTCCCCTACCTGGTCGAGGTGGTCGCTGAGCTGGGGTCGGGCCGGTACGACTACGCAGCGGAGTTCGAGTGGGGCCTGGACCTCATCCTGGATGGGATTGAGAGGCGAGGCAAGGGAGATGTCGGGGAATGACGAGGCGTCCTGGCCTCCGCGTGCCTGATCGGGTCAGGCCCCGTGGTCGGTTCCGCCGGGCGGTGTGACTCCGTGATCGAAGGCATCGTTCTGGTGGAGGGCCCATCGACGTTCGTCCGCTCGCTCCCCGGGTGGCTGATCCTTCGCGCCCTCGGGTCCGGCCGTCGAGGCGGCACCGGCCAGCCAGTGACGCGAGGCCCCACCTCCATCGCGGCCGGGTCTAGGATCCTCGGACGCCGCATCGAGGGCGCCAGGTTACGTACCGGCCAGAGCCAGCGCGATCAGGTCCCGGGTACCCAGGGCAACCCGGAACCCCACGGCTCCTGTGACACTCGGCGTGAGGACGGGGGTGACATCGGTGGTGGACGACGTTGACACGATGCTGGCCAAGGCCAGAGAGGGGGCCGGCCTGTCCCAGTAAGCCGCGGCCGTCCACGCAACCGGGTCAACTCCACCGGATGGGTCGACTCCATCAGGTCGTTAGGCGGCACACCAGATCAGCCGGGGCAGTTCAGGATCGCAGGCCGAGCCAACCGAAGATCACCCCCGGGAGTAGGACGAGGGTCGGTATCCAAAAGATGGGCGGAAGGTCGCCGAACCGGATGGAGATCCCTGCATTCACGTAAGGCTTGAAGATGAGGAACCAGTAAGGGAGAACTACCAGCCCCGCTAGGACGAGGGTTACGAACGCCCATCCTTGGTGGTGGCGAAGGCCGAACCATGCGAGAGAAACGATGAAGATGCCTATCATGACGAGCGCTCCGCCAGCGTTGGTCATGAATAGCGTGCGGAACGTTGCCAACTCCTTGTTCCTATCTAGCAGTTCAGACGGTGGTGTTCCGAAGAGTTGTGTATCGGTTCGTTGTGAGATGAAGATGACGCCGCGTCCGAATCCTGAGTTGACGAAGATCGGGGTCAGGATCCCGATCAACAGATGAATGGCTCCTGACACCAGGAAGCAGATCACGCTAACACCGAGCGGGGTTGCCCAGTGAAACGCGGCCGCCGTGCGAGATTGATCCATGCCAGACTCCTTCGACCGAGAGTTTCCCTTGTCGAGCGCCGCCCAACGCGATCCAGCCTGCGGTTCGTCCGGTTCGAACAGGTGTCTCCGTTTCGCACTTCACACTTCACCCCGAGCCGCGGGCAAGCGCTGGCCGAGCAACCGGCCGAACGGCCCCAGCACGGCATAGGTCAACCGTTGTAGCCATCTTGGCGGCCGCGTGACGCGGACGGTCGACCAGAACGTCTGTCCGAACACGCCGAGGAGCAGGACCGGCGGCATCCCGCTGCGGCTCAACCGCCCGGCCTGTGCGAGGCCGAAGAGAGCCTCGAAGAAGGCTTCCGTGTCCAGGGCCGGCTCGAACACCTGCCGGTACTCGGCGGACTCGCTGCCCTCGACCCAGAAGTGGTGCGGCGTACCCGGCGGGATGCTGACTTCCTCGCCGGCGACCACGACGCGTTCCAGGCCGGCGATGCGGAACCGGAGCGCTCCGCGATGCACCGCGAACCGACTGGTCTGGTACGGGTGCACATGCTCGGGCTCTCGTTCCGCACTGGAGGGGCTCACGCACTCGAGAACGAGCCGCGCGCCGGCGGACGCACTCGCGGTTTCGACGAACTGGACGCGTTGCCCGGTCCGGGGGTTTACGATCTCCTGTCCGATCTGTGCCATGTCACAGCCCCCTTTAGGCCGTGCGATCCCCATGGGGTGGTGACACACGAAATCTTCGTGGGCCGAGGCACCCGCAGCTCCGAGCGGCTGCGATGATACCCGCCGTCACCGACAACGGCAGCGGGCCGTCTCGGTGGTAGGCATCGCCGGGTACGTGGGTCCACGCCGATCCTCCCGTGCCGGTGCAACACCACGACCTGACGGTACCGGGTGCTGAGCGAGCTTCAATGGGGCCGCGACCATCTGGTCGCGGAAACCCCGCCCGACGAGAAGGGGGGCCTCATCCGAGAGCTCGAGCTTCAATGGGGCCGCGACCATCTGGTCGCGGAAACACCGCGGGCAACCTGCTCATCGCCATCGTCGCGGTGCTTCAATGGGGCCGCGACCATCTGGTCGCGGAAACCTCGTCACAGCCGTCGGCCCTTTCTGTCGATCGGCGCGCTTCAATGGGGCCGCGACCATCTGGTCGCGGAAACCATGTCCATGTGTCCGGACAGCCCGAGATCGTCATCGTGCTTCAATGGGGCCGCGACCATCTGGTCGCGGAAACGCTCCCGAGCCAGGGGCGCGCACGCGGCGAGTGGCTGCTTCAATGGGGCCGCGACCATCTGGTCGCGGAAACGGGACCCGATCGCTGGGCTCTACGCCGAGCGGGCGCGCCGGCTTCAATGGGGCCGCGACCATCTGGTCGCGGAAACCGAGCCGCCAGATAGCGGTGGCGATCGCCACCATAGCGCTTCAATGGGGCCGCGACCATCTGGTCGCGGAAACGGCAGCAATAGCCCAGGTCACGCGGCACTGTCCTTGGCGCTTCAATGGGGCCGCGACCATCTGGTCGCGGAAACCGGCTGCACGTCCATGCCGGCACAGATGACCTTGACCAGGCTTCAATGGGGCCGCGACCATCTGGTCGCGGAAACGTGGCGAACTGCGAGGAGGCGAGGAAGCATCGCCCGCTTCAATGGGGCCGCGACCATCTGGTCGCGGAAACCGCCAGCGGGCGAAGTACCTCGCGATCATGCGGGCGCTTCAATGGGGCCGCGACCATCTGGTCGCGGAAACGAGAACGATGGGCGTGAGTCTGTGGAGGCGCTCCAGCGAGCTTCAATGGGGCCGCGACCATCTGGTCGCGGAAACCAGACACCCATCAGCGTCACCGACCGCACGACGCAGACCGGGCTTCAATGGGGCCGCGACCATCTGGTCGCGGAAACCTGACGGGCGATGAGGACCTCGACCCCGTCCTCCCGTAGCTTCAATGGGGCCGCGACCATCTGGTCGCGGAAACGCGCCTCGCCTCGCTGGCCGACATCCAGGGCCGCATCCGGCTTCAATGGGGCCGCGACCATCTGGTCGCGGAAACGGTCTCGACCTCGACCTCGTGAGCGACGGGGTCGGGGCTTCAATGGGGCCGCGACCATCTGGTCGCGGAAACCGACGACGTCCTTGGTCGCGACGATCTGCGGCGCGCGGCTTCAATGGGGCCGCGACCATCTGGTCGCGGAAACTCGATGCTCGCCTCGCTCAGGCGGCGGAGTTGTTGGGGCTTCAATGGGGCCGCGACCATCTGGTCGCGGAAACGACCCCGACGGTAGTCCGACCCCGGCGAGCCCACGGACCCGCTTCAATGGGGCCGCGACCATCTGGTCGCGGAAACCTCCCGCGTTTCTTCGGGGTGCGGGCGTGATGGAGCAGCTTCAATGGGGCCGCGACCATCTGGTCGCGGAAACCGAGCGTGGGTTGGGCAGCTTCAGGTGCACCACGTCGGCGCTTCAATGGGGCCGCGACCATCTGGTCGCGGAAACTATGCCCTCGCGGCGGGGATCTCGCAGGCCAGCGCCACGCTTCAATGGGGCCGCGACCATCTGGTCGCGGAAACCTGGCGCGCGCACGCGCAGACGGCCGGTTCGCGCAGATGCTTCAATGGGGCCGCGACCATCTGGTCGCGGAAACCTGACCGTCTTGATCGTGGCGTCGACGAACTTGTCCCACTGGCTTCAATGGGGCCGCGACCATCTGGTCGCGGAAACCCACGGGAGGAGGTGTGTGTGTCATGGAGGAGCTCGCGCTTCAATGGGGCCGCGACCATCTGGTCGCGGAAACCCGCGAGCTGCACACGTGCAGCGACCCGCGCTGCACGCTTCAATGGGGCCGCGACCATCTGGTCGCGGAAACCTCGGGGAAGAAGAACCGGAACAGGGCCGTGTGCCCGCTTCAATGGGGCCGCGACCATCTGGTCGCGGAAACGTGGGGGAACAGGTTGAACCTGGCACGCGACGGGCGCGAGCTTCAATGGGGCCGCGACCATCTGGTCGCGGAAACCAAGCGGCACAGCGGACGCGGTGATCGACGGGTACCTGGCTTCAATGGGGCCGCGACCATCTGGTCGCGGAAACACGTGGGTGACCGGCGAGTACGTGCCCGCGTGGAAACTGCTTCAATGGGGCCGCGACCATCTGGTCGCGGAAACACCGTGACCGGGACCGGGACCGGGACAGCCCTCAAGGCTTCAATGGGGCCGCGACCATCTGGTCGCGGAAACCAACGCGGCGGGCGGCGCTGGCTCGCCGGTGCAGGCGCTTCAATGGGGCCGCGACCATCTGGTCGCGGAAACCGCCACCGACGACGTGGCCGGCGTGCACTACCAGAGGGTGCTTCAATGGGGCCGCGACCATCTGGTCGCGGAAACAGGATCACCAGCACTCGCCCCGAAGCCGGCGCCATGCTTCAATGGGGCCGCGACCATCTGGTCGCGGAAACGCCCCCACGTGGCCCCGGCGGTGAGCCCACCGGAAGCTTCAATGGGGCCGCGACCATCTGGTCGCGGAAACTGACGTTGCGGGCCTGGAGTCTGAGCAGCTCGTCGCGCTTCAATGGGGCCGCGACCATCTGGTCGCGGAAACCGGCACGCCTCGGCGGAAGAGCTGGGCTCCTGGCCGCGCTTCAATGGGGCCGCGACCATCTGGTCGCGGAAACTTCCGACAGTTGTACGCGCCGGTCGGCGTCGGGCCGCTTCAATGGGGCCGCGACCATCTGGTCGCGGAAACCCGTGAAGAACGGCCTGCTCTCGGACGCCTCGAGGGTGCTTCAATGGGGCCGCGACCATCTGGTCGCGGAAACCGGGGCGTCCTCGCTGGATGTCCTACGAGCGGCCGTGCTTCAATGGGGCCGCGACCATCTGGTCGCGGAAACGTCCACCGGCCTTGCGTTGGGCAATCAGACTCACGACGTCGCTTCAATGGGGCCGCGACCATCTGGTCGCGGAAACTCGCGGAGGCTGGCCCACCAGCCCGGGAACGCAGCTCGCTTCAATGGGGCCGCGACCATCTGGTCGCGGAAACCCGGGGCCGTGTACGGCGAGTCGCTGGTGCTGGACGCGCTTCAATGGGGCCGCGACCATCTGGTCGCGGAAACAGCACAGGAGGAGACCGATGGCCAGGAGTCCGAAGGCTTCAATGGGGCCGCGACCATCTGGTCGCGGAAACGTGTCCCCCACCACGATGGTGCCCGCAGCCAGGTCGCTTCAATGGGGCCGCGACCATCTGGTCGCGGAAACAGCGTACCGCGTCTGCCCAGGTCAGGGGCTACGAAATGGTACGCGACGCGAGCGGTCGGTTCGCCCGACGGGTTCTCCGGAGGCCGGTGAGCCAAGGGCGATGCCGAAACCCCGCATCACCTCCGAGTTTCGTCGTTCGAGCGCGGGTGCTGAAGAGCCGCACCACCGAGCTGCTCGCATGACGCTCGTTCACTCTTCGATTCTCAAGGAACAACAGCGCACTGAAAATCCTAAACCACGGTGAGCCGTTCCCGCTCGGGCACGCGTCCCTTGCCCAGGGCGCGAATCCGTGCTCGGGCCACCCCGGACGCCGGCCCGAGATCGATGATCAACACCGAGTCCTCCTCCAGAGCGGCCACCCGTCTCAGCGCCTCCTCCATCAGGATCCGCTCCGAGCTGGACAGCTCGCAGACGAAGACCGAGTACTGGAGCGGATCCCCGAAGCCGAGCATCGTGTCGTGCGTCCGGCGGAGTCGGGTCGGTTCCCTGACGTCGTAGCAGACCACGTATCGGTGGCGGCTCATCGCGTCGTGAACGGACGGTAGGCGGGGATCTCGCCGGCGATCGCTCGTGCGAGCAGCCTGGCTTGCACCTCGATCACCCGCCGGTAGCTCACCTGGTAGCCGAAGATCGGGTGGCGGATCAGCGTGTCCATGCGCGCTTCATACGCCCGGATCACCTGTCGCCGAGCCGTCTGCGTGAGGGCACATGCGCGACCTCTCCGGATGAAGTCCGAACGCGTGATGGCGCGGTTGTTCACCAGCGCCAGGACCGTGGAGTCCGCGACGAGCGGTCTGAACTCCTCGACCAGATCCAGCGCCAGCGAAGGCCGCCCGTACCGGAGACGGTGATACAGACCACGGTAGGGATCCAGCCCGACCGCGACGAGCGCGTGCACCGCGTCCTTCACGAGGAGCCCGTACAGGAACGAGAGCAGCGCGTTCACCGGGTCGGGAGGCGGGCGGCGTTCGCGGCCCGACAGCTCGAACCCCATCGCATCCCGAAGCAGCTCCGGGAAGTGAGCGAAGTAGGCGCGGGCTCCGATCCCCTCGAGACCGAGCAGGCGATCGCGGGAGGGCGCCTCCTGAACCAGACGGGCCATCCGCGTGAGCTCGGCGAGGGTCCCTCGGGGAGACGAGGGCGAGTTCCGGCGAAGGAGCGTGCGCTGATTCCTGAGCTTCCCGAGGACGAACGCACGGGCGAACGGAAGCGCCCGTGCCTCCTCGTCGGCCACCCGGTACTGCTCCACGCGGAGCTCGACGTTGCGGGAGTGGATGCCCGTGGTGACCGCCGCGAGCCACCCGCCGTAGGTGTGATGAAAGACGGGGATCTCGCGTTCGGCGAGGCTTCGGATGGCCTGCGCGGTCACCTGCACGTTCCCGTACACGGACACCTGGGAGACGTCGAGGAGCCGAACCGGCACGTCATCCGCATCCCGTCGGCGAACGACGAGACGCTCTCCCGACTTCCCCACCGTCGCGCCCTGCTCCTGGACGTACAGCGGCGTGGCGTCGTCGCGCGCGGGGACGAGACGACGCACCTCCTCGAGCGGCGCGCCCCGCAGAAGCGAGACCTCGTCCGGCAAGCAGATCCCGACGAGCGAGCAGCGGGGACACTTGGGGCTGTCGACCAGCGGGGGCGGAGGGATCGGTGCCTCGACCGAGTCGCGAAGCCGGACGAGGTACTCCTTGGTCCGTTCGACGAGCGGGTCATCGAAGACAACCGCGAACCGCTTCCGGGGCGCCGCATAGTACAGGACGCCCTCGTCGCACCGGTACCCGTTCTCACGCAGGACGAGCCCCTGGGCACAGAGCTGGATGACCTCGGGCTCCCACGGACCTTGCGGCCCCGGCGCGCCCTTCTTGTAGTCGACGGGCCGCACCGCCCCGCCCTCCCCCTCCAGCAGGTCCATGCGAGCGATCAGGCCCAGGTCGGGAGCGGAAAGGAGCACCGAGCGCGCCGCGATCCGGTCCTCGGGGTCGAGCTCCTCGGGCGGTGGTAGCCGGCCGGTTTCCTCCTCCACCCTGCGATGGACCGATGCGCCCTCGAGCGTGTCCTCGCTCTCGGCCCACTCCCCCTGGACCCACTCGAGGTAGAACAGGCGCGGGCAGTAGACGAACTCGTTGAGCATCCGCGCCGGCACGAGGTCGGGGGCCCCGTTCTCGGAAGATGCACTCCCATCGACCGTCATGTTGAACGGATCGGTCCCGGATCATTCGGTCTTGACGGCGCCACGAGGCACGCGAGCAGGCTATCCCGAGCTTGCTACGAGATGCTACAGATGCTACATTCCCCTCGTGACCAGGATCATCTCCCAGCGCGAGCTCCGAAACCAGTCGGCGGCGATCCTCCGGGAGGCGCAGGCCGGACAGACCATCATCATCACCCGCAACGGCGTCCCTGTTGCCGAGCTGCGGCCGATTCAGCCGCGGAGGTTCGCGCCCAGAGCGGTGATCGCCGAAGCCGCGGTGCGGGCGCCCAGAGTGGATGCCACGCGGTTCCGCGCCGACTTGGACGCCGTGGTGGACCAGTCTGCCGGTGATTGAACCAAGCCGCGGCCTGCTCGACACATCGGTTGTGATCGACCACGACGTGATCCAACCTGCCCTCCTTCCCGATGAGTCGGCCATCTCCGCGGTGACGCTGGCCGAGCTGGCCGCCGGTCCGCACGCGACCGGCGACGTGCACGAACGGGCCCGGCGCCAGGATCGGCTGCAGTGGGCGGCCGCGACCTGGGATCCGCTGCCATTCGATGCCCAGGCGGCGCGAGCGTACGGCCTCGTGTTCGCGGCGGCGAAGTCCGCCGGGCGGACGGGCCGAGCCCGCCTCGCAGATCTCTTGATCGCGGCGACCGCGGCGGCCAACGGGCTTCCGCTGTACACGCGCAATCCCTCCGACTTCGCCGGCCTGGAGGCGATCGTGAGGGTGAAGGCCGTGTGAGCGGCTGATGCCGCGTGAGCGGATCGTTGAGTTGCCGCAGACGCGCGTCTCCGACGACGAGCGCTCCCGCATGCGCGGCGTCGTCCGATGGGCCGAACACGGCCTCCGTGCTTTCGCGATCCACGGCGCGACGCGCATCCCGCAGCACGCTCGGGCTCCGAACCGCCGCACTGAGCGGCCCGAAGAGCGGTTTCCGCGAGCGGGGTGGACTCAGGGACCGGGGAGATCCCTCGGGTCTCCACGTCTCGGTTCACCGAGTCCGATCGAGCCGCGATCCTGCGGACCGCGGACGAGGATCACCTGGATCACCTGCGTCATCGCAAGCTCACCCATCAGCTGTCCCGGGAGGGCCGGGTGTACCGCTCGGAGTCCTCGGTGCTGTCCTGCGGGAGGCGGGCAAGGTCCCGGTCTACCGGCGTCGGAGCCGCCGCGACCGACCCCGCCCCCAGCAGCACGCCTCTCGGCCGGACCAGGTCTGGGACTACGACCTCACGGAGTCCCCCGCCCTGGCTAGCCCCTACTTCCCGGTTTCCGTCCTCAGTCCAGTGGGGTGGCGCGGTTGGCCGCGTCACATCCCCCAGAAACGTGGTCAAATCCATGACCCAGGCGCACATCGTGAGCACCTAGTTCTTGCGAAACCTCGGGAGAGCCGTCAACTTATGACGGCCGACGGCGCAAAGTTGCCAAAGCCTTGACTCGTTCGCCGAATCCTGGAACTACAAATCGCGAAGATGCCGCGCGCAGCGCGCTCTTTCGCATTCCCGGTCCAATCGACTTGAAGGAGAGAGCGCGTCGTCTGCAGCGAAGCCGGAGCCGACCAGAGCGGCCAGGTGAAGGTCATGTCGTCACCCCTTCCGACGACGCCCGTCGTGGCGATTCTCGTGCCTTGAGGGAAGCTCGGTAGCAAGGGCAAGCCGCGAAAGGCAAGCCACTCGAGAGGCGCGTTGACGCGGGTGCCTTTCTTGTTCGGATCTTCAGCCAGCAACGCCCAGTTGCGCTCGGAACCCGGGTCCCAACGAAGGTTGGTGCCCGGCCGCTCCGCGTGGCCCTCGAACAACGCCTGCTCGACCCATTCCTCGGTTACTAAATCCCGAATGCTTTCGACTTGGCCGAGGAAGGTCTGATTTGCGGCGGTGAAATGGAATGCGGTCGGCTTAGTGTTGCGCTTGCCATCGACCGCCACATCCGTGAAATAGGCGGCGGCGTACGCTGCGGCTTCTTCGTCACCCTTGCGCCAGGCCTCGACACAGCCCTGCAGGAACTTGGTGAAGTTGGGGTCATCTGGCGGCGGTTTGAGGTCAGCGACCACCTCCGAGCGCTTCTTCCTGGTCGCGGCCTTCGTGTATGTGAAGCACCACGGGGCGCTCGGCTTTCTAGCGGACTGGACGTCGCGTGCGATGAGCCGCAAGATGTGCTTCTTGAGGTCGGACTCGCTGATGTCGAGTCCGACGACAAACGCCTGGTACGAACCGTCGTCCAAGAAGGCGAGCTTCGTGCCGGGAACGATCCGAAGCAGTCCTAGTGCCGCCATGAAGCCGAGCGGATTGGAGCCATCCACACCCTTGAGGTCGATGCGGCTCATGGCAACGCCTCCTTCGTCTGCCCCTCTTCCGTCTGCTCCTCTTCGCTCGCGCGGTGATCGGCGAGGCGAAGGAACGCCTCGAGCCAGCACAGCTCCTGCCACCCGTATTTCGCCACCAGTCCCCAGAAACGGTCCGCCAGCGGCGAGTCGAGCCGGTGTAACCCGTTGTTCGAAGTGGTCGGGGAAAAGTCGATCGTGCCGAACTCCTCGCTCGCGTGGCCGTGGAGCGATACCTCGACGAGGCTGTCGTCGATGAGGGCGGGCGCGAAAGGTCGACACTCCCCGTGATGGCTCCCCACGAGATGGAGCACAAGGTCCAGGTCCGGCTCGCGCGCGTTATCAACCTTCTTGAGAAGCCTTCTCAGCTCGTCCAGGCGTGTCTGCATCATCGCAACCGACTGCACGGCGTGAAGATAGCCGCCACCGGGGTAGCCGCTTCGCAGCCTCGCGATACGCCGCTCTTCTCGTGCTCCTGGCGGTATCGCCGACTTTGCCCACGGCGTCTCGTCCTTGAAGTACTCGATCTCGCTTCCCCCTCGGAGCATGAGCTGGAAGCGCCGGTCGGCTTTCCCGATGTCGTGCAGCCATGCGGCGAGTGCGATGTGTTCGGTTAGCCACGGCCCAAGACCACAGCGCGTCGCATAGTGGCGCGCCAAGGCCTGGACGTGCGCGCTGTGCTCGGCGAGGGTGACGGCGCGACCCGCGCAGAACGAGTCCTCACCGTCGGTGGTCAGCTCCACGCCGTCTTCGAGCGACTCTTCGGACTGAAGCGCGTTCCGGAGCTCAGCGATGGCCACACGCTTCGCCTCAAGCACCGTCCATGGCGGATCGCCCGGCACGACGAACGCGCGGCGCCCCTTGGCGAGACGCTTTGCCCACAAGCGCTTCCACGCCGGCCAGTCGGCATTCTGGGCGAGACGGCGGAGCGCGGCCCTCGCCTCGTCCGGCTCGTCGAGCGGCAATGAGAGGCCGAGCTTCTCCACGACGAGAGAATGCAGCCGAAGCACGGGGTGTGCGCGTCCAAACAAGGCGGCCTGCTCCGCGCGGTCGCTGACCGGCTCGGTGGACGTAGGGTCGAAGCAGCCATGACGGATGCCGCCATAACTGGCGGGCACGACGATGGTGTGACCGGGCTTCAAGCTCGTGGCGTCGACGATGGCGCTCTCGTCGCCTCGCCAGCAGAGCGCGCGTCGTCCACCAGCCTCCGATTGGTTAGGTCCCTCGGCTACCGCACCCTCGGTATCGCCGAAGTCGAGTGCAGGAGGCTTGTTCGCGAGCCAGGCCCGCACCGTGGCGAACGGCAGCGACATGGCTTCGAGACTCGAGGGGCGTACCGCTCCGACGATGGCCGTTGCGGCCTCGACGTCTTCACCCTCAAGTAGATCCTCGGTGAGATCCGCGCGCCAAGCGACCTGCACATCCGCGCGTCCCGGGCGCTCCTTCCCGTGCAGCCACAGGCTCACATCGGGAAGCTGGCTTGGCGGCGGCGATGTCTGCGCCCAGAGGTCCAGGTATGCAGGGAGAAGCGTCGGCGCGTTGGATTTGGGCACAAGGAGTTTGGCCAGGTCGTCGCCTGTTGGGACCTTGAGGGCGAGGACGCCGAAATCGACGGTGGGGTGACGGGCCGACATTCTCTTCTTCAACCACCTAGCCGTCTCGCCAAGTGCCTTGCCGTATATCGGATCGTCGTCTGCAAGCGCAGATTTCGTCCCGCGGCGCTTCGATTCCTCCTTCATCTTCGCGCACGTGTCCCAGACGATGACGCCTTCGGCCTTGCCGTACTTGCCGAGCCGGTCCACGCGGCCGAAGCGCTGCCGCAGGCTGTCGAGGCTCGCGGCCTCGGTGACGATGGCGTCGAAGTCGAAATCCGCGCCGGCCTCGAGGCACTGGGTACCGACGACGACGCGCTTCGGGTTGTCCTGGCTTCGTTCGCGTCCCGCTTGAACGACGGGCCGCAGCTCGCGCAGCACGTCGTCGCGATCGAGCGGGCGCATGCGGCCGGTGAGTAGAGTGACAGTCGCGTCCTGACCCAGCATGTCGGTGAGCCGCTCCGCGATCGCGCCCGCGCTCGCGACACGATTCACGACCACGGCGATCGTCCGATGCCGTTCGAGCAGGTCCTTCGCCTGATCGACACACGCCCTCTCCAGCGCGGTCCGGTCCTCCACCTCGACGAGGCGAACGGGCTTCGATGCGTGCAGCCGCGGTCCGAGCGGCGAGTCTGGCCTCTTCTCCTCCTCGAGCAGGGCGAAGGGTGTTGTGCCGCTGGTGCCGGGCGTGGCCGACAAGAACGCGTGTGCGAAGCGTGCTTTCACACCGCTCGACGAAAACCGTGTGCGAAGGCCTGCCAGCTGCTCGAGCGTCTGCCGGAACGGCTCGGAGAGATGAACCTCGTCGAGCAGGAGCAGAGTGTCGTTGGCGAGCAGGCCGGCATGGACCGGCTTCATGCCCTGGCTCACACCGTAGCCCTGCATGAGCATTCGTGAGCCGATCTGATCGACGGTCGAAGCGATGACGAGCGGCTGATCGGGCGTGCGCGCCCAGCCGTCGTCCTTGGGCATGCCTCCGCGCAGAGTGAAGACGCCGAGCGGCTCTTCGCCGATTCTGGTCACCGATCGGAGGCGCTCAGCGACGGTTCTCATGACAGGATCGGGACTCGTCATCAACGCGCGCAGGATCTTGCGGCCGCGCTCGGCGGCCTGATCCACGACGACGCGGCGGTCGACGACCATTGCGATACGCCGCGGACACCATCGCTCATCCGCTTCTTGGTCTGCATCGAGCGCCAGCGCGAAGATCGCGATGTCGATGCACGTGGTCTTGCCCGCGCCGGTCGGCAAATCCACCACGGGCGGCCAAGCCTTGTCGGCAACGATCTTCTCGAGCAGGCGCCTTTGCCACGAGAAGGGTTTGTACCCGCCGTGCACGGCGGCGTGGAATGAATCGAAGTCAGAAATTGAGAGGCTCATCGGTCTTCCACGGGCAGGCAAAGTCCGAGTCCGAAATACCGGCCCGCACCGAGAAGCAGCGGGCCCCTCACCCGCTCGGCAAAGCGGATGTCCGCATGCACGCGGACGCGCGCCGTGCGACCGGGTCGCCCTGGCCAAGGCCGATAGTCGCGCACGTGCTGCGCGCCGGGCAGCAAGGGGGCAAGCGACACCTCGACGGAAATCGGGCGAATTCCGGCGACTCGAAAGCACGCCTCGCCGATGATTCTCTGGGCTTCGATCGCTGCCTTGCGCGCCGTACCGTCGCGGTTACTGCGGAGATTGCCAGGATTCCGGTCGAGCGCGATCGGCGTCGCCGTGATGAAGCGCATCGAGGGCCGAGACCACCGGCTCGGATCGAGTGCGTCCTTCGCGGATACCTCGACGCGCCGAATCTGGAGTGGCGGCAGTGTCTCACCCGCGAGCGTCAGATCGCCTCGATCATTCGTCGCGCGTTCCTTCTCCCACTTGGCGACTACGCGAAAGAGAAGTTCGCGGTCCTTGCGGGAAAGGTTCCTCGGCAGCACCAGCGCGCAGCCCATGAGCGCACCATCGGCGTACTCACGTCCGACGAACGGCAATGGGACGAACGCAACGTGCGGCTGCTCCGTCGGACCCTGTAGCGCGCGGCCCGAGAGCGTCTCCGGGAGATTCTTGTTGCCGTGTACCTCGATCAGCGCACGGCGCAGCGCTCGGGCAACGGCGGTGGTCCGTGAAGCGAGCGGCCGCGATCCGCCGACACGCTCGAAGATCACCCAGTCGCTCGAAAACACGCTCTCGTGCTGCGCAGCCGGCGTTGCGATATCGAAGACGGCGCGATAGCGCTGCGGACGCGCGGGGAGCACGCGGTGCTCGACCGCCTTATGGCGTTGGAAAGCTTCCTCGAGACGGGCGAGCTGACCGGGCCCGACCACGCGCAGGACAACCTCCCCTGCGTCGCTCGGGACGAATGTAGGCGTGATATCACCGTTGGCGAGCGTGCATCGCACCAACGAGGAGGAGTGGCCCAGGCGCGTAACCCGCGCACAAAGACGCTCGAGGGCAACGCGGTGAGATGCGGGGTCTGCGTCGGGCCAGAGGAACCCGAAGGTCGGCGTCGTGGGAAGCATGACGGGGAAGGTGCGGACTTGGCGAGTGCGCCGCTCGGGAAGAATGGCGGCGGCAATTTTGAGAGCCTTTGCCGAAGGCTTGGCTTCTACTGCCAGGGCTTCTTGCTTCACCTTCTCGAGCACCGCCTGGGCCCTCTTCTTCGCCGCTGGAGTCTTGGCTTCGGCCACCTTCCTTTCGGCCTTACGGATGGCCTCGTCGCCACCGAGCGTGACGTCGTTGACCGGCACGTAAACGTCGTGTACGTCCCGCCTCCCGACCTTCGACTCTGGATCCACCCACAACGACGGCGCGCCCTGTCGCTCGAGCCACTGCAGGGCCATTCGCTCTGCGTGGTCGACCTGCTCGTTGTCGTGAAGCGCGGCGACCAGCGCCGAGAAGAAGCGCGCGGGGTGAGGCGGCCACTCGGCGCGCCTGCGATCGTTGTGCGCGGTGGCCGCATAGCGCCCCGTCAAGAGCTCGACCTCGATCGCCAGCATCACTCGTCTCCGAGCTCCACTGCTGCTGCCGCAAGCTCGCGACTCTTTCTCACGAGTTCTAGGAGTTTCGGCGACGGCTGCAGCTCCGCGAGTGCTTCGCCCGGCGCGAGAGCTTCGCCCGTAGGCTTGGCGAACTTGATACCGCCGGGAAGTCTGTCGACGGCCTCGACGTAAAGCGCGATGGCCCCCTCGAGGTCAAGAGCAACCGGAGCTGGGGTTCCATCTCGCGCGACCGCTTCGAGCCTGAGCGCGGAGCCGCTCCTCGGGACGAGCAGACAACGAGAGCGCAGATCATATCCGCGGCTCTCCCCAGCGAGTACCGCCAGCATCCCGAGCGCAGCTAGCACGGTCCGGGCTTCGTCCCCTCCACTCCGGAACCCCAAGCGACGCAGCGACGCCAGGGAGAGGACGACGGTGTGCCTTGCTTCGTCAATAGTCACGCCGCCGCCGATGGAGTCGATGGTGGGCGCAACGTTGCCGTGCAGAACGGCGGACGGTTTCCCTGCCTTTTCATCCTTACCCACTTTGACCGGCTGGCCGTTCTCGTCTTTCTCTGCCTCTTCGGGATTGGCGGTCCACATCTCGGCCGCGCTTCTTGACTTGTAGAGGACGGCGGCGTCCTTGGCGATGTTGAGAGGATCGATCCGACTTGCGCTCTTGCTGCCATGCGCGGCATTAATCCCGACGATCTCAGAAACCAGCGCGCGCTGGAATTTGGCACCGAGGCCACCCTTCGGTCCCGTACTGTCCCACAAGCCGAAGACGAGGCCGGTCGGGCAGACCTTGAACAAGGCTGTCGCGTCTTGCGGGCTCGCATCGACGAACGATCTTCCAATATCCGAGAGTCGAAAGAGCTGTCCATTAAGCAGACTGTCACGCAGGATCGCGTCGGCGATGCGGTGAGGCGCAGTGAGCGAGGTCACGCGTCCTACCTCGGGCGCGACAGAGCTGAAGTCGACGCTCAAGACGGGTAGCACGATCTTCTTTTCGTCCCACAGCGTCTGAAGCGCCTCCTCCATTCGATTCGCCTGGCTCTGCACAGAGTCGATGAGGACGCACGTCGTCTCTTGGCCGTCGATGCGCCGCTTCTCGAAGGCGTACTTGGCGCCAGGCTTCTTGTTACTGTCGTTCACCGCATGCGTCGGCGGGAAGATCTTGTCTCCAGGCCCACCTGCGGGTTCTAGTACCGCCATACCACGGATGGCGACCGTGTCGCCCGCCACAAGGCTCTTGAGCCCTTCCAGGGTCAATCCCATGGCTGACCTCCTCACGTACGGTTTGATCCGAGGGGAAGTGATCGGACTCCGCCAGGGGTGGAGGCGGAAGTTGGGACGGCTGTCTTGGCTTGGCGAAGCAGCTCCGGTTCCGCCCGGAACTTAAGCATTGGCCCACCCCGCAACCAGCCCAGCACGACCCGAGAAGGGCGAGCGCGTTGCTTCACCCTTTGCGGGACAGCCGGAGGTCCACAGGAACCTCGCACCGCGTGGCGACCGCGAAACATCGCATCCGCTACCAGTCCGTCCGCTGTTGCGTATCCAAGCACTTCTGCGGATCGCGTGTCGATCGGCCGGCGGTCCGGAACCCCCGACTCCACGATGGTGAGCTCCATGCGGAGGATCGTGCCATCCCCCACCGACACGAACACGCGTTCGAGCGGGTGATTTCAGCCCGGGTGTGATCCGGCTCACAGACAGGCGAACACGTGTTCGATAGCCTCGAGCCCATGAGCACTCTCCGATCCGGCATCGACGAGCTTGCCACCGAGGACCTCGCGTTCGCCTCGGACGATGAGCTCGAGGCATCGCTCGTCGAGATCGAGCGGGCGATGGGGGCGCTCGTCGCGGAGCGCGCCCGGCGCGTGGCCGAGGTCGAGCGCCGGGGCGCGTTCGCGCGCGACGGCCTCCTGTCGCTGACGATGTGGCTCGTCCACCGGCTGCGGATCGCGGGCTCGTGCGCCGGTCGCTACGTGCGGTGGGCGCGGGCGCTGGAGCGCATGCCGCTCACCCGCTCGGCGCTGGCCGCCGGCGACGTGACGCCGTCGGCCGCGGCGGTGCTGGTCGCGGCGGCCGAGTCGCGGCCGGACGAGTTCCCCGGAGTCGAGGAGACCCTGGTGGAGGCGGCGAGGAGCGTGCCGGTGCGCGACCTGCGCCGCCTGGTCGCGTACTGGCGGCAGGCTGCCGATGCGGCCGGAGCCGAGGACGAGGCCGAGTGGCGCCACGGGCTCCGGCGGCTCCACGTCTCACCCACCCTGGAGGGAATGGTCCGGGTGGACGGCGACCTCGACCCCGAGACCGGACAGACCCTGATCACCGCGCTTCGGGCCGTGATCGACGCCGACGTCGGGTCGACGGGCGACCTGCGCACGTACGCGCAGCGCCGGGCGGACGCCCTCGGAGAGATCTGCCGCCGCTACCTGGACTCGGTGGACCGTCCGATCGTGGCCGGCGAGCGGCCGCATCTCACCGTGACCGTGGACCTCGAGACCCTCGAGGGCCGGACGGGCCGGCGGTGCGAGCTCGACGAGGCCGGAGTGATCACGCCTGAGGCGGCCCGGCGGCTCGCGTGCGACGCCTCGGTGGCGCGAATCGTGACGGCAGGGCGCTCCGAACCCCTGGACGCGGGCCGCAGGACGCCGGTCGTGTCGCCCGCGCTCCGTCGAGCGCTCGTGATCCGGGACGGCGGGTGCCGGTTCCCCGGCTGCGGACGGCCTCCGGGCTGGTGCGACGCGCACCACGTCGTGCACTGGGCCGACGGCGGCAGGACGGCGCTCTCCAACCTGGTGCTGCTCTGCCGGCCGCATCACCGGGCGGTGCACCGGCTCTTCGGCGTGCGGATGGTGAGCGGCCGTCCGGAGTTCCTGCGACCGGACGGCTCGGCGCTCGAGGACCGCGGCCCTCCGTAGCGGGAGCGTCTCGTCCGATCAGCGCTGGCCCGGAGGCCCTATGCAGCGCCGAACGCCTTGGAGACCGTCTCCACGATTCGAGTCGCACGTTCGATGGCCGCGTCCGCGTCCTCCCGGTCGAAGGCGTCGACCGGCAACCCACCGGGGAGGCCGTTCGGGTAACGGGTCGGGATACAGAGCCGGTCCAGCTTCGCCCCATCGCGTTCGAGCGCCGAGAAGGCCGGGTCGATGGCCGCTGCGCGCTTGCACAGCTCCGCGACGGAGTGTCCCCAGACGTCCTCGGCCTCGCGCAGCAGGAGGAACGCCTTCAGCGCCTTCTCGGCCGCCTGCTGCGAGTGGAAGCAGGCCAGGTTGTGCCGGTCGCCGTCCCGGAGGTATCGGGCATCGCTCAGGTCCCGCCGGGCTGCTCGAGCCAGCGCCGGCCCTCCGCCGCGGGGTCAGGCTGCATGGAGCACCTTCCCCTCGGCCAGCGCGCGCCGGATAAAGGACCGCCGCTGCATCTCCTGCCACTCCTTTGGCGTGTAGACGAGGAGGTCGAGGCCTACGTGCGGGACGATCTCCCCGTACAGCTCGCCGAGTCGCTTCACGAACGGCAGGTCGCTCTCCATGACCGCGATCATGTCGAGATCGCTCTGGGACCTCACGTGCCCGCGGGCGAACGAGCCGAAGGCCAGCACGAGCGTCGCGCCACGCGCGACCAGGAACGCGGTGATCCGCTCGGCTTCCGCCGCAAGCTGGCGCGCGCGTCTCTCCCGGTCCATGCGGCGAGTATAGGAGTCGCCTACCGGACGAGCTGGAGGCGGCTGCCCCGCGGCGACTTCTCGACCTCGATCCGGGTCGGGAGCCGGATCGCGAGCTCGCGCACGTGCGTGATGACTCCGACCATCCGCCCGTCGCCGCCGAGCTGCTCGATCGCCTCGACGACGACCTCGAGCGTCTCCGGATCGAGCGTGCCGAACCCCTCGTCGAGGAACAGGCTGTCGAGCCGCGCCGTATCGGTGAGCGAGAGCGAGCGCACCTGCTCGGACAGCGCGAGGGCCAGCGCGAGCGAGGCGAGGAAGGTCTCCCCTCCCGAGAGGGTGCGGGCGCTTCGCTGCTCGTCGCCGTTCCACGTGTCGATCACGAAGAACTCGTCCCCCTCGTAGGCGAGCCGGTAACGACCGCCCGAGAGCGTCGAAAGGTGCTCGGACCCCGCCGCGGCGAGCACCTGCAGCGCCTCGAGCTGGAGGAACGCGACCACGCGGTCGTTCCGGAGCTCGCGCGCGAGCGCCTCGAACCGCGCGGCGCGCCCGCGCTGCACCTCGACCTCCTCCGCCAGTCGCCGCGCGTTCTCCAGGCGCGCCCGGAGGGCCTCGGCCTGCTGCTGCGCGGTGGCCGCTTCGGCCGTCGCCCGCCGCCGCCGCTCGGCGACCGACTCCACGAGCTCCGCGAGCGAGGACGCCGGCTCCACCAGCCCGTCGACGGCGCGCAGGGCCTCATCGAGCAGCTCGCGCTCGCCCGCCGCGCGCTCCGACGCCCGCTCCTCGAGCGCCCGGCCGAGGTTCGACAGGGAATCCGCGAGCCCGGCCGCCGCGGCGGCGAGCGCCTGCGCGGTCTTCGCTGCCGCGAGCGGTGGCGGCTCGGGGGCCGCGACCCCGAGCTCGCGCGCCCCGGCGATCAGCCGGGCGACCGGGAGGCCGCCCAGCCGCCCGCGCTCCTCCGCGACGTCGGCGGCGACGCCGTCCCGCCGGCGATCGGCGTCCTGTGCCGCGTCCTTCGCCTCCGACGCGGCCCGGGCCGCCTCGCGAGCGGCCTCTTCGAGCCGCTCGAGCACCTGGAGACGCTCCTGCACGGCGGCCACCGGGTCCGCCGGAAGCGCTCCCCCGAACGCGGAGGCCACCGACGCCTCGGCGCCGGCGAGCTCGCCCCGTCGCCGCTCGAGCTCGGCCTGCAGGCGCTGGTGCTCCCGGCGGGCCTCCTTCAGGTCGCGCTCGGCGGTGTCGCGCGCCGTCCGGGCCTCCTCGAGCTCGCCGCCGGCAGCCTCCGCGAGCGCCTCCGCTTTCTCCAGCGAGGCCTTCGCCTTCTCGAGCGCCGGCGCCCGGCCCGCCTTCGGCAGGGCCGTGACCTTGGCCCCGCAGACCGGGCAGGCCTCCCCCACGCGAACTCCCGCGCGGACGGCGGCGACGAGATTCGCGTGCTGGGCGGCGTCGAGCTGCTCGCGGGCGCCCTCCAGCGCCGCCATCGCCGCCTCGACCGCCCGCACGCGCATCTCGAGCTCGCGCTCGGCCGTCGCGAGGGCCTTCTCGAGCTTCGGGGGCACGCCCGCCGCGCGCTTGGCCTCGGCCTCCAAGCCGGCGAGCCCCTCCCTAGCCTCGGCCAGCCCCTCGGCCTTGGCGAGCAGGGCGCCGAGGTCCCTGGCACGCCCCCAATCGGCCTCGGCCTTGGCGAGCGCGTCGGCCGCCTTCGTGGCCTCCTTCGCGGCGGCGTTGGCGGCCCGCGCGGCGCGCTTGGCCTCCCCCTCGGCCTCGGCCAGGCGCTCGAGCAGCGTCGTGAGCGACTCCGAGGATCGCGCCGCGGCCTCGGCGAGCTCGCTCGCCTCGTTCGCCCGCGCCGCGAGCTCCGCGACCTCACGCTCCACGACGTCCCACCGACCGGCGATCTCGCGGACCGAACGCTCGGCCGCCCCCAGTCTCCGGTCGAGGTCGGCGGCGCGTTCCGCGCCGGCCTCGGCCTCCTGGATGCGCTCCTCGGTGACCCCCGCGTACTCGGTCCGGAGCATCCGCTCGTTGGCCTCCACCACCGACTGCGCGCTGCGGTGGGCCTCGCCGGCGCGCTCCCGCAGGCGCTCGAACAGCTCGAGCCCGAGGAGCTCGGTCAGGATCTTGCGGCGCGAGGCCGCGTCGCCGACCAGGAACTCCGCGAACTTGCCCTGGGGCAACAGGACCGAGCGGGTGAACGCGGCGTAGTCGAGTCCGAGCGCGCGCTCGATCATCGCGTCGGCATCGCGGACGCGGTCGGCCCCCTCGCCGGCCTGGCGCCACTCGCCCTCGTCCCACCGCTCGAGCAGGATCCGCGACGCCCCTCGCGCGGGCGTGGTTCGCGTCACGCGGAACCGCCGCTCGCCGACGGCGAACTCGAGCGTGACGGCCATGCGCGGCTGACCCTGGCTGACGAGCTGGCCCACCTGCTTGCCGACGCGGTCGACGTACCCGAACAGCGCGTACGTGATCGCGTCCAGGATCGAGGACTTTCCGGAGCCGGTCGGGCCGGCGATCGCGAACAGGTCCAGGCCCTCGAAGTCGATCGTCTGCTCGTCGCGGAAGGCCGTGAAGCCCTTGAGCGAGAGCCGGAGCGGCCGCATTCACGCCTCCTCGAGCTCGAGCGCGAGCACCTCGTCGAACGCCTCCAGCAGCTCCTCGCCGGGATCCGCCCCGTGCTGCGACCGGTAGTAGGCGACGAACTGGTCGCGCGGGCGAAGCGACGACACCGGCGTCTGCGGGGCCTCCGGCTCTTGCCGCTCGTAGTCCAGGTGCACGTCGAGCGCGTTCGGAAGGAGCTCGCGGACGCGGTCGGCGATTCCCGGGGCGGGCCCGTCGGTCCTCACGAACACGCGGAGCCACGCGTCCCCGACCCCCCCGGCCGCGGCGGCGAGCTCGTCGATGGTGCCGTGCAGATCGAGCAGCCGGCGCCCGGCCTCGATCGGCACCTCCCGAACGGCGGCCGGCCGTCCGGGCGACGCGTCGACGATCGTCACGGACTTCCGCTGGTCGACCTCGCCGAAGTCGAGCTGCAGGAGCGAGCCGGCGTACCGGGCCGGCGCCGGCGAGCCGCGCACCGCCTGCGGCTTGTGCACGTGCCCGAGCGCCACGTAGCTCGCGTCCGCCGGGAGGCGCGAGGGGGCGATCGCGTACGCGAGGCCGATCGTGATCTCGCGCTCGCCGCCGCCGAGCAGCGCACCGTCGGTGAACAGGTGCGCGAGCAGCACGTTCACGGCGTCGGGGCGAAAGCCCGCGGCCATCGCAGCGAGCAGCCGGCCCATCCCGTCCGCGTAGGACTGGTGCCAGGCCTCGCTCGCATCGAAGAGCTGGGCCGCGTCCCCGAACCGCCGCTCGGGGACGAACGGCACGCACGCCACCCGGGCGAGCTGCGAGCCGTCGCGCGAGGGAACCTCGACGATGCCGCCCCGCTCCGGCGGCAGCACGCGGTCGGCGACCTCCACGCCGATCGGTCGCAGCAGCTTGCCGAGCGCGGCCAGACGCAGCGCCGAGTCGTGGTTGCCGGGGATCACGACCACGCGGATCCCGGCGTCGTGCAGGCGCAGGAACGCGTCGAACACCAGCTCGTCGGCCTCGGGAGGCGCCGCGCGGTGTTCGTACACGTCGCCGGCGAGCAGCACCGCGTCGACCCCCTCCGCCAGGGCGATCCCGACGACCTGGTCGAGGGCGGCCGCGAACTCCTCGCTCCGCGACCGGCCGCGGATCGCCTTGCCGACGTGCCAGTCCGCCGTGTGCAGGAGCCTCACGGGACGCAAGTGTAGGGGACGGCCGCGACGCGGATCACAGCGATGTCATTCGAGGTCCTACTCGTCTCGGAAGCGCTCGAACGGATCCTCGCCCGCATCGGCGGCCTCGTCGGCGCGCGTGGCCCACGACGGGAACGGGAAGCGGATCTGCAGCGGTACCGGGATGTGCGGCTGCTGCAGGATCATCGAGCCGGGCTTGAGGATCGAGGCCCTGGAGCGCGTGACCGCCGGCAGGAACCCGTACTCGCTCCGCTGCGCCTCCGCGGTGTCGAGCCTCCCGACCACGCGGAACGCGCTGTTCGCGATGATCCGGCGCTCGACCTCGCTCGCGGTCTGTTCGGCCCCGACCAGGATCATGCCGAGCGAGCGCCCGCGCTCGGCGACGTCGAGCAGCACCTCCTTGATCGGGCTCCAGCCCTCACGCGGGGCGTAGCGGTTCAGCTCGTCGAGCACGAGGAACGCGAGCGGCTCGCGACGGCCCATCCGCTCCTTGTGCTCGAACAGCCGCTTGATCACGACCCCGGTCACGAACCGCTTGGCCCGGTCGTGGAGGTTGTGGATGTCGACGACCGTGACCTGGCTCGACTCCCAGTCGATCCGGTGGCGCTCGGGGTGCTCGGCGCGCCGGCCCCAGATCAGGTGGCCCATGCGGAACCTCGCGGCATCGAGCCGGCGGACGAAGGCCGCGACCGTCGCGTCCGAGAGACGTCCTCGCCAGGGCGAGTTCTCGTCCTCGACGTTGTGGCGGATGACCTCGCAGAGCGCGTCGAAGTCCTCGACCGGGTCGCCGCCGAACACGACCGTCGCGTCGTGCTCGGGGTCGTCCTCGCACTCGCGGTCGAGGTGGGACTCGACCCGCGCAACCAGGTCGGCGATCTGCGAGCGCTCGTCCTCGGCCTCCGCGAACAGGAACCGCAGGAACCGCTCGCGCACGAACTCGCGCACCGTCCAGTAGTAGGCGGTGACGCCGGTCGAGCGCCCCTCGACGTGCGGGATCGCCCCTCCGCCGGCGTCGGGGCGGACCGGCGCCCACAGCCCGACCGACTCGAACGCGCCCGCCGGCAGGCCGAGCCGCTCGTAGTCCTCGCGGTCGGCCTCCTGCAGCTTCGCGTTCGGCGTGTCGAGCCACATGAGGTCCTCGCCCTTCACGTTGAACACGATCGCCTTGGTGTTGACGGCCGCGCGACCGAGCACGTCCGAGTGGAACAGCGCGTAGAGCAGGAACAGCGCGTACGTCGTCTTCGTCGCGACGCCCGAGACGCCGCTGATGTTCACGTGCGCGCCGCGCGAGCCGTCCAGGAAGTCCAGGTCGAGGAACACCGGCTCGCCGTCGCGCGTGAGCCCGGCCGGCACCCGCCGCTGCATCTGGTCGAAGTAGAGGGCTTCGTCGCGGTCCTTCCCGCGGGCGCGGAACGCGGGCAGGCCCGGCATCGGCGGCACGAACACCTCGGGCTCGAACCTCGTCGCGACCACCTCGGCGGCGACCGCCGTGTCGACCGGCAGCACGCCGCGGTCGACCAGGAACACGTCGGTGTCGAACTGCGCGCCCTCGTGCCGGGCCCGAACGTCCTGGACGATGCCGGCGATGCGGAGCGGACCCCGGCCCGGCACCTCGGTGTCGACCACCACCGCGTCGTCGAGCTGCAGGTAGGCGTCGGGCGCGACGCCGACCCAGAACGTGAGCGGCGTGGCGTCCTCGGTCCCGAGGACCATCCCGACCTGCTCGCTCGTCTCCTGCACGTCCCTCATCCTCCCCGACTCGTCAACCACGTCTGGATCGCGCGCCGCACGAGCGCCCGGTGGCCCATCCGGTGCTGCAGCCAGCCCTCGAGCCCCGCGATCGGGGTGAGGTTCTGCGGGTACCTCGGGTCGGTCGGCCGGCCGGCGAAACCGGGCAGCAGCGACGTGACGCGGTCCGCGATCCGGACGGCTCGATCCAGCCCGACCCCAGCTCGGATCTCGCAGCGGACCACCCCCGCGCGGTCGTGCCAGAGCGGGCGGAGCGGCACGAGCCGCACGTACCACGCGTAGCGCTCGACCGGCTGGTCGGGGTCGGCGAGGCCGAACAGCGGCGTCCGCTCGCCCGGCCCGAGCGACGCCACCAGGCGCTCGAGCTCCGGATCCAGGTACTCGCGCGACCAGCGCTTCACGACACCGACGACCGGACCGGCCGTCGGCCGCTGCGACGTCCACCGGCCGTCGGCGAGCACGAGCTCGCCCCCCTGGTCGGAGACGCGGATCGCGAGCTCGGTCTCGCCGGCCTGCATCAGCTTCTGCAGGCGAAGCAGCGGGTCGTCCGGGTCGTCCCCGGGCTCGCTCACCGAGCGGTACACGAGATCGGCCTCCCCGACCCGCACTGTCACCGGGTCGTGCTGCGCGCCCGAGCCGAGAACGAGCGCCCGCTCGACGCGGTCATCGGCGAAGACCGCCCGTCCGTCGGAGCGGACGGCCCCGACCGCGAACGTCCCGAACAGCCCGTAGGCGCGACGGTCGCCGTCGGTCGCGATCAGGCGCTGGTCGATGCGGCGCACCCCGTCGATGAACCACACGGGCGCGGGCTCGGCGGGAGTCGGGGCGAGCGGCCTGGACCAGTCCCCGGTCTCGACGAACGGCTCCGCGCGGCCCGGCGGCTCCTCGAGCCTGGCCTCGAACCCCATGCCGTGGTCCGGCGTCCATGGGTCCGCCCGAAGCGCGAGCATGGGCGAAGCTTACCGACGGCCCACGACGCGCGGAGCGACCCCGCCCAAGGACCTAGGACCAACGCACGCCCCCGCCTCCGGTAGTCAGTTGGAGCCAGCCCGCCGGGACCATCCGCCTTCGGGGGGACTACGCCGACCGGTGATGAGGTGCCGATAACCGGGACGTGGCCTTGGTTGCGGAAGGGGGCCAGATGTTCGCATCGCTCACGAGCCGTCGGCGTCGGGTGATCCGGGTGGGCCTGCCGGTGGCCCTCGCGACCGGCGTCGGCGTCTGCTTCATCCTCGGAGGCATCGCGCGGAGCGGCCTGATCGACGACGCCGCCGCGAGCGCCCGTGCGACCGCGGAGGGGGCCCTCGCGCCCCTGCTCACCCAGAAGGACCTCCGCGGGCCGATCGCCGGCCAGCGGTACGCGCAGATCCTGCGAGCCGTACAGGAGCGCATCACCGGGCCCGGCCCGATCGAGCGCGTGACGCTCTGGTCGGCGCAGGGCCGGGTCCTGTTCGACCTGGACCGGGCTCTGGTCGGAACGCGCGACCCGTCGATGGGCGAGGTCCTGACCTCGGCGTCCTCGGGGGGGCTCCTGCATCGCGTCGTGGGCGGGGAGCTGCAGACGTTCGTCCGGATCGGAGCGGGAGGCGGCCAGACCGCGGTCGCCGAGCTCGACCGGCCGCTCGCGCCGGTCGAGGCCGGCGCGAGCTGGTGGCGCATCCCCCAGGTCGCGCTCGCCGTCCTGTTCCTGCTCTCGGTCCTGTCGCTCGTGCCCGGCCTTCGCCGGCGGCGCCGGTCCGAGCCCGTGGTCTACGTCCCGCCGCGCCCGTGGAAGCGGTCCACGCCGGCCGACCGCCCGGGACCGCCCGAGCCGGCAACGGTCGATTCGAACGAACCCGAGCCCGCGCCCCGGACGCAGGCACCCGCCTCCGGCGCAGAGACCTCCTCCCCGGACGAGGCGCTGATCGCGGCCGAGGCCCGGGCGCGCGCGGCCGAGCAGAGCTACTGGGGCCTGCAGGAGCAGTACCGGCAGGCGCTGCAGGAGATCGCGGAGCTCGAGGCTCGCGCCGAGGAGCGCGCGTCGGCCTCCGCCAGGGACGAGGACGACGCCCGGGTCCTGCGCGAGCAGGTGCGCGAGATGGCCGAGCGGCTCGAGGCCGAGCAACGCGAGCAGACCGCCCTCCGGGAGCGGTTCGCGGCCGCCGAGCTCGACGCGAACGCCCTGCGGGAGCGCCTCAGCCTGCAACGCACCCAGCTCGACGAGCTGACCGGACGGCTCCAGGCCGCCGAGGAGCGCGCGACGCGCCACGAAGCGGAGGCGCGCGAGTGGCGCGAGCAGGCCGAGCGCCTCCAGGCCGAGCTGCGGGAGGCGCGCGCCGAGGTCGAGGAGTTCCGGTTCCGGACCCGGGCGAGCGGGCTCGCCGCGTTTCGAGAGCTGAACGCCGAGGCGCAGGGGCCGGAGTCGGGCGATGACGAAGAGGTCGTGGTCGAGACCGGCGACCGCGGGCCGCGCGTGATCATCGGGATGCCCCCGATCGTGCCGGCCGCCGAGCCCCTCCCCGGGACCCGGCCCCCCGCCGAGTCCGAGAACCAGGTGCATCCGGCCGGCGCCTGAGGCGCCGGCCGGATGCCGACAACCGAGCGGACCGCCGGCCCTCAGCCGGCCGACGCCTGGATGCCGCGCAGGATCTCCCGCGCGATCACCACGCGCTGGATCTGGTTCGTGCCCTCGTAGATCTGCGTGATCTTGGCGTCGCGCATCATGCGCTCGACCGGATACTCGCGCATGTACCCGTAGCCCCCCAGGACCTGGACGGCGTCCGTGGTGATCGCCATCGCCGCGTCCGACGCGAAGCACTTGGCGACGGCCGACGTGTACGTCATCCGGGGATCGCCGGCGTCGCAGAGCGCGAGCGCGCGGTACACGAGCAGGCGGGCGGCCTCGAGCTTCATCGCCATGTCCGCGAGCATGAACTGGATGCCCTCGAACTCCGCGATCGGCCGCCCGAACTGACGGCGCTCCGTCGCGTACCGGGACGCCACGTCGAACGCCCCCTGCGCGATGCCGAGCGCCTGCGCGGCGATCGCCGGGCGCGAGTAGTCGAGCGTTCGCATCGCGTACCGGAACCCCGCCCCCTCCTCCCCGATCAGGCGGTCGGCGGGGATCCGCGCGTCGTCGAGGATCACCTCGCGCGTCGGCGATCCGCGGATCCCCATCTTCTCCTCCTTGCGGCCGAAGGAGACGCCGGGGTCGTCCCGCATGACGAGGAACGCGGAGACCCCCTTGGCCCGCAGCTCCGGGTCGCTGGTCGCGAAGACGACGTACGCGTGCGAGACGCCGGCGCCGGTGATGAAGCGCTTGGTCCCGGACAGGACGATCTCGTCGCCGTCGCGCCGCCACCGCGTGGTCATCGAGGCGGGGTCCGAGCCGGCGCCGGGCTCGGTGAGCGCGTACGACATGAGGAGCTCGCCGCGACAGATCCCGCGGGTCATCTCGGCCTCCTTGGCCGTGTCCCCCGCCACGGCGAGCGGGATCACGCCGAGCTTGGCGACGAGCGGGGTGAGCGAGACGCCGGCCGACACGCGAGAGAGCTCCTCGATCAGCACCCCGAACGCGAGCGAGCCTCCACCGGAGCCGCCGTGCTCCTCGGGGTAGCCCACGCTCATGAGCTCGTTCTCGACGAGCACCTTGTAGACGTCCTCGGGCCACTCGTCGGTCTCGTCGATCTCGGCCGCCCTGGGGGCGATGCGCTCCTCCGCGATCTTCCGGACGAGCGTCCGGAACTCCCGGAGCTCCTCGGGAAGCTCGAAGCGCTCGGGATCGGCCGGCACTAGTCCATCCCAGACTAGTCGGCGAGGCGGATCACCAGCGCGTCGCCCTGGCCGCCCCCGCCGCAGATCGCGGCCCCGCCGAGCTCCACGCCCCGGCGGCGCATCTCCATGGCGAGCGTGAGCACGATCCGCGCGCCGCTCATCCCGATCGGGTGCCCGAGCGACACGGCGCCGCCGTTCACGTTCACGATCGCCTCGTCCACGCCGAGCATCCGGGTCACGTTCAGCGAGACTGCGGCGAAGGCCTCGTTCACCTCGACGAGGCCGAGGTCGTGGACGTCGAGACCCGCCTTCTTGAGCGCGGCCTGCAACGCAAGGGCGGGAACCGTGTGCAGGTGGGCGAACGGACCGGCCGACATGCCGTGCGCGACGATCTCGGCGAGCGGCGCGAGGCCGAGCTCGCGCGCGACCTCGGAGCGCGCGACCACCACCGCCGCCGCGCCGTCGGAGATCTGCGCCGCGTTGCCGGCGGTGATCGTGCCGCCCTCGGTGAACGCCGGCGGCAGGGCCGCGAGGACCTCCTCCGTCGTGTCGGGCCGGATCCCCTCGTCCCGGGACACGACCACCGGCCCGCCCGTCCGCCGGGGGACCTCGACCGGGACGACCTCCTCCGCCAGCGCCCCCGACTCCCAGGCGGCGTGCGCGCGCCGGTGGCTCCGCGCGGCCCAGGCGTCCTGCTCGGCGCGCGTGATGCCGAGCTCGGCGTTCACGCGGTCGGAGGACTCGCCCATGACCTCCTTGGTGAAGGTCGACCACAGCCCGTCGCGCACCATGGCGTCGACGAGCTCGGTGTCCCCAAGTCGCACGCCGCGCCGGGCCTTCTCGACCAGGAACGGAGCCCGGGTCATCGACTCCATCCCCCCGGCCACCACGACGTCGACCTCGCCGGCCCGGATGAGCTGGTCGGCGAGCGCGATCGCATCGATCCCCGACAGGCAGACCTTGTCGATGGTGAGAGCCGGCACCTCCTTGGGGATCCCGGCGGCGACGGCCGCCTGCCGCGCGGTGATCTGACCGGTGCCCGCGCGGAGCACGTGCCCCATGATGACGTAGTCGACCCGCTCCGGCGGGACGCCGGAGCGGCGGAGCGCCTCGCGGATCGCGACCGAGCCGAGCTCGACCGCGGTCAGGTCGGCGAGCGCGCCGGCGAGCTTGCCGATCGGCGTCCGGGCCCCCGCCACCAGGACCGACGAGGTCATGCGGGAAAGTGTACCGGGGTCTCGCGGTTGGGCTCGTCGCCGCGCTCGCGGAGCCACCGCTCGACCACCTCGCGGCCGTCCGGGCAGAAGGGCCGCTCGTCCATCATCGATCGCAGGCGATCGAGCGGGACGAAGGCCCCCCACGCGATCTCGCTCGCCTGGTGCCGGATGGGTCCGTCCCACACCACCTCGTAGACCGCACCGAGGACGCGACCCCCGGGACCGTCGTAGCGATGCTCGAAGCAGAAGCGCAGCGGCACGCCCGAGATGCCGAGCTCCTCCTCGAGCTCCCGCGCGGCGCCCTCGTCGAAGGTCTCGCCGCTCGCGCACACGCCGCCGGCGGTCGCGTCGTACAGGCCCGGGTACACGTCCTTGGTCTCGGTGCGCCGGTGCACGTAGATCTCGCCGCGGGAGTTGCGCACGATCGTGTAGGTGCACCGGTGCCGCAGGCCTTCGGCCCGCATCTCCCGCCTGGACACGGTGCGGACGACTCGACCCTCCTCGTCGACGACGTCGACGAGCTCCTCGGCGGGATCCACGCTTGCGGAGTCTACGACCGCCTTCGCGAGCCGGGCGCCCGGCCCGCGAGGTTCAGCCTCTGGCGGCGAGCGCCCCCTCGATCACTCGGAGGATCTCGTCGCCGACGAGCTCGTCGCGCTCGATCAGCGCGTCGCGGAGCGCCATCACCACGTCGCGGTTGTCGTCCAGGAGCGCGAGGACCTGCTGCTTCTGCTCGAGGAGGATGTCCTCCACTCGGCGCTTGCCGTCGGCGTCGGCGAGCACCTTGCCGACGAGGTTCCGCGAGCCGATCGGGCCCTCCGCGATGGCCTCGTACGAGACCAGGGAGCCGGCCATGCCGAAGGCCCCGACCATCTGGGCCGCGAGCTGCGTGGCCGTTGCGAGGTCGGAGGCGGGGCCGGTCCCGGACTCGCCGAGGAACAGCTCCTCGGCCGCCATGCCGCCGAGCGCGATCGCCACGTGCGACTCGATCTCGGAGCGCGACCTGGTGAACCGCTCCTCCTCGTCACCGTGGGCGAGCAGGCCGAGCGACTCCCGGCGCTTGATGATCGAGAGCACCTCGAGCCGGCGCCCCTTCCCCCGCAGGTACGCGACGGTCGCGTGGCCGGCCTCGTGCGTGGCCACCGAGACCCGCTCGCCCTCCGTGTACGTGACCGGCTGCTTGATTCCGATCTCCTCGGTCAGCTTGGCCTCGTACACGTCGTCGAGGTTCATCTCGCGGCGGCCCCGCCGAAGCGCTACCAGGAGCGCCTCGTCGAACAGGTGCTCGATCATCACCGGCGTGTAGCCGAACGTGTCGTGCGCCAGGCGCTCGCGGACGTCCTCCTCGTCCAGTTGCGGGTGGTGCGCCTTGCGCTCCAGGAAGAAGTCGATGAGGTCGCGCCGGCCTTGCTTGGTCGGCAGGTCGAAATACAGGCGCCGGTCGAACCGGCCCGGGCGAAGGAGCGCGGGGTCGAGGTTGTCGGCGCGGTTGGTGGCCGCGATCAGCAGGATGTTGTTGTAGCGGGGCTTGGCGCCGAACACGCGCCGGCCCGGCGGCAGGTAGCTGTTGACCCACTCGACGAGGCGGGCCCGCACGCGCTCGGAGAACCTCGGCTGGTCGAAGGACTGGAGCTGGATCAGGAGCTCGTTCACCATGCCCGACCCGCCGGGGCCGAGCATGGCCGAGGTCGTGCGGCCCAGACCCGTGGCGTCCGCCGACGCCCCGAGCGACCCGCGGTCGGCGCCGATCGCGTCGATCTCCTCGATGAAGCCGATCGCGCCTCCCTCCTTGCGCGCGAGCTTTCGGAGCGTCTTGAAGAACGAGCGGATCCGGGCGCCGGTCATTCCGAACCACATCGACTGGAAGGCCGGCGCCGAGATGAACAGGAACGGCACACCGGCCTGCTTCGCCATGGCCTTCGCGAGGTAGGTCTTGCCGGTCCCCGGCGGGCCCTCGAACAGAATGCCCCGCCGGGGGTTGCCTCCGAGCTCGTTTCGGAACGTCGCGTAGCCGAGGAACACGTCGAGGGTTCGCGCGACCTCCTCCACCTGCGGGTCGAGACCGCGCACCCGGTCGAGCCCCACCTCGATCTCCTCCGGCTGGACGAGCACGTGGGGCGAGCGGCCGCTGAACAGCGGCATCAGCATCATCAGGAAGATCGCGACGATCAGCAGGATCACCGGGAGCCAGATCACCCAGTCCGGCCCGAGACGCGGCGGGGTGATCGGGTTGCGCGTGAGGTACCGGTACCAGAGATATCCGTCGACGGCGAGGAACGTCAGCACCAGACGCCACAGCCGGCGCCGCCTCGCGCGCTCCCGAATCCGAACGACGTCGGCCGTCCCCGTGCGCAGGATCTCCGACCCCTGGAAGGTCGCCGCCGTCGATCGGTTGCTCTGCGTCACCGGAACCCCGCGCCCGCCTCGCCGTCGACGACCGGGCGTCGCCGACGTGCCATCCTACCGGGCGTCTCCCCGGGCGTGCCATGCGACCTTCGGCCTACCGGGCGTCGGGGCTTCGGACGGCGTGCCGCGCCGGGGCCGGACCCGCTACCCTGCTGGAGCCCGGACGAGAAAGGACGCTGGTGGCGCGCAAGAAGCAACCCCCGGTTCCGCCGGAGGAAGCCCGGCAGATCGGCGCGCTGCTCCGCGGGTTGCGGCGGGCGGCGGGGCTGCGCGCCGTCCACGACGCCGCCTCGCTGCCCGGGTGTCCGGCCGCCGCGCAGACGATCTACGCGTACGAGCGCGGCGGGCTCGTGCCCTCCCTCGCGCAGTTCCTCGAGCTCGTGGAGTTCTACACGCTCCGCGCCCCGCGCGGAGCCGACGCCAAGCCCGAGGAGGACCTGCGGGCCCTCGGCGTGGCCGCCGTCGTGCACGCCCTGGGCACACCCGCGTACCACGTCACCCAGGCCATGCGCCTGATGGAGCGCCTGCGGCCGGGACCGGCGCCGCGACGCCGTCGCGGCGCCTGACCGTGTTCACCGCGATCGACCACGTCGGGATCGCGGTCGCCGACCTCGAGGCGGCCGTCGAGCACCATCGCCGGGTGCTCGGCCTCGAGCCCGCGCATCGAGAGGTCGTGGAGTCGCAGGGCGTCGAGGAGGTGCTGTTCGCCGTGGGCGACGCCTACGTCCAGCTCCTGGGCGCGCTGGGGCCCGACACCCCGGTCGGGCGGTTCCTCGAGCGCCGCGGTCCGGGCCTCCATCACGTCGCCTACCGCGTCGAGGATCTTGCCGGCGCGCTCGAGCGCCTGCGCGAGGGCGGTGTCCCGCTGATCGACGAGGAGCCCCGCCCCGGCTCGCGCGGAACCAGGATCGCCTTCGTCCATCCCCGCGGCACGGGGGGCGTGCTCGTCGAGCTCGTCGAGGCACCGTCCGGCGGCGCGGACGGCGCTTCCTAGCCCAGGGTCCGCAGCCCCGGGGACGGGGCGCTCACGAGCACGGCGACGTTGCCCTCGGGAAGTCCGCCCTCGCCCATGAGCTGGTGGACGCGCCCGGTCTCCTCGTAGCGGTAGGTGTGGCCGAGCGTGGTCTGAACCTTGCCCTCGCGAACCAGATCGTTGAAGGCGGCCGCCTGCTCGTCGTTGAACAGGTGCGAGCCCTGGTAGCGCTTCTGGAGGTACCAGAGGTAGCGCACGTCCACCATGGTGTCGTACCCGCTCGTGCCGGCGCAGATCACGACCATGCCGCCCCGCTCGCACACGAAGATCGAGGTCGGGATCGTGTCCTGCCCCGGGTGCTCGAACACGATGTTCGGGTTCCGGCGCTCGCCGAGCGCGTCCCAGATCGCCTTGCCGAAGGCCTTCGCGCCCTCCAGCCAGTCCTTCCACTCCGGCGAGTTCCACCGCGGCGGGATGCCCCAGTGCGAGAAGCTCCGCCGGTTCACGTAGCCCGCGGCTCCCAGTCGCTTCGCGTACTCGCCCTTGTCGTCCGAGCTCACGACCGCGACGGCCTTACCGCCGGCGAGGGTCACGAGCTGGACGGCGAGGGACCCAAGACCCCCCGCGGCCCCCCAGACCAGCACCACGTCCCCCTCCTTCACGGTGTTGGGGGGCCAGCCGTGGAGCATGCGGTAGGCGGTGGCGCCGGTGAGCGTGGGGGCGGCCGCCTCCTCCCAGGTGAGGTGCTCGGCCTTCGGCAGGCACTGGTGGGCCTGGACCTTGCAGAACTGGGCGAACGAGCCCCAGCACGTGTCGTAGCCCCAGACGCGGAAGCTCGGCGCGAGGCCCGGGTCGCCGCCCGCCAGGACCCACGGGTCGTCCCGGTCCCATTGGCCGGCGTGGACGACGACCTCGTCGCCGACCTTCACGTTCGTCACCTCGGACCCCACGGCCCACACGATCCCGGACGCGTCGGAGCCCACGATGTGGAACTCGGTCGGCTCCCCCCACCTGGCCTGGGTGCGGGTGACGTCGACGGGAACCCCCCGGGCGGCCCAGACGTTGTTGAAGTTCACGCCGGCCGCCATCACCAGAACGAGCGCCTCGTGGGGCCCGATCTCGGGGACGTCGATCACCTCGTCGCGGATCGCGGACTCCGGCTCGCCGAAGCGGTCCGGACGGACGAGCTGGGCGTGCATGCGCGCCGGAACCTCGCCCAGCGGCGGGATCTCTCCGATCTCGTACAGGTCCTTGACCATGAGCGCTCACCTCGTTGGGGCGTCGTCGGGGCGTCGCGGGCGCCCGGAACATATGCGACCGACGCGGCGGGCGGCAACGGCGGTCGCCCGCGACGACGCACGCGGTGAGGAGCGGCCGTGACGACGGCCGTGGGGTCAGGCCATCGCCGCGGTGGGAGCGGCGCTCGACGGACAGGTCGCGGCGCGCGGGCACCACGTGCAGTAGGGACCGGGCCGCAGGGGGGTCGGGTGTCCGCGATCGGCGGCCGACGCCGCCCGGACCGCTTCCACGACCCGGTCCGCCGCCCGGTCGAGCATCGGCCGGTCGACGTCCTCCGCCTGCCACTCCCCCGAGTCCAGGTAGAGCGTCGCCACCCGGTACGGCGGCACGCCGAATCGGAGCGTGAGGAGCAGCGCGTAGAACCGCATGTCCTCCGCGTGCTCCGGCCAGGCCTTGCCGGTCTTGAGGTCGATCGCGAGCCGCGTGGCCCGGCCCGGCTCGGCCGCTGCGGGCGCGCCGATCACGAGGTCCATGGTCCCGGACAGGACGAGGGCGCCCCCCAGCAGCTCGACCCGGACGTTCCACTCGGTCGACGGCGAGAGCTCGCGACGAAGGCGCCGGAGCGGGGGCATGGTCGAGCGGAAGAGCTCGATGGTCTTGGCGGCCTCCATCAGCGTCTCGTCTTGCCGCAGCTCGTCGAGCCCGCTCCAGTACGCGGAGAACGCCTCGTCCTCATTCAGCCGCTCCGCGGCCGCGGACGCGAGCGCGTGCGGGTCGCGGTCCTCGCGACCCGCGACCTCGAGCTCGATCGCCTTGTGCACGAGCCGTCCGGACGCGAACCTGGAGGAGAACGCGAACGGCTCGCGCTCGCCCGAGCGCACCGCGTCGAACAGGCCCGGGCACCGCCCGAGGTCGTTCAGCAGCGACTTGCCGACCCACAGCGGCCGCTCGAGCTCGGCCGTCCGGACGGCCTCCTCGATCCGGTCGCGCAGGCGCTGGGCGAGCTCGGGGGCGAAGACCGGCCGTACCCCGTTGCCGATCAGACCCTCCAGCGTCCGCCGCTGCGCCGGCGTGAGCTCGATCGCCGCTGCGGGCGTCCGTCCGACCGTCGCCGCGGCGGAAAGCTCCTTCATCGCGTCCACGGCCGAGATGGTAGGAGGAGCCACCGACATGACCGAAACGCCGACCCCGCTGATGCTTCCGCGACGGCCGGCCGACCGAGATCCCGGCCAGGGAGTCCAAGCGCCGCGTCGACGTCGACGGACGTCGTTGGAAGTCCTCTCCCACCGTTGCGCTGCAGGGCATCACCCGCGTAGACGCCGCTGCCGAGCGCTGGTAGGGTCGGCCGGCGATGCGTGGCTCCAAGCTCGTCCTCGCGGCGCTCGCGACCGGCACGCTGGCGCTCGCCGCCGTCGTCGGCCCGGGCTCCGGCACCGCCAGCGGGGAGGCCAGGCCCGGCCCCTGCGCGATCGAGCGCCGGGACGGCCAGAGCGTGGCCTCCTGGATGAAGGCGTTCATCCGCTGCGCCGTGGACAAGTGGGCGGTTCCCGGAGGAGCCGCGAAGGCCATCTGCATCGCCAGGGCGGAGAGCGGCCTGAACCCGAAGGCGACCTCCTCCGACGGGAAGTACCTCGGCCTGTTCCAGCACGACGCCGACGCCTGGCCCGATCGCTACAAGGCCTGGACCAAGGAGTCCTGGCGCCTGGACCCGAGCGCGCTGAGCGGGCGAACCAACACGATCGTGACGATCCGGATGGTGAACGCCGACGGCTGGGGTCCGTGGTCGGGCGTGCAGGGCTGCTGAGCGCCCCCGACGGCCGGGCCCGGCCCCCGGCCGGATGACCAGGCCCCGCCCTCGGCCGTAGACTCCGCTCAATGGCCAAGACCGAGGACGAGGCGCCCGTGACCGTGCCCGAGGCTTCGAGCACCCGCACCGTCGAGGACCGGATCGAGGAGCTCCGCAGGCGCAAGGCGGCGCTGCTCGACGACCACCGGAAGGAGGCGGTGCGACGGCAGCACGAGCGGGGCAAGCTGACCGCCCGCGAGCGCATCGACCTCCTGCTGGACCGCGGCTCGTTCGTCGAGACCGACCCGCTCGTCGTCCACCGCTCGCACGACTTCGGGATGGAGCGCAACCGCCCGCCGGGCGACGGCGTCGTGACCGGCTACGGCACGATCGACGGCCGGCGCGTGTTCGTCTCGTCCCAGGACTTCACGGTGATCGGCGGATCCCTGGGCGAGGTCCACGCGCAGAAGATCTGCAAGGTGATGGATCTCGCGACCTCGACCGGAGCGCCGTTCATCGCGATCAACGACTCGGGGGGCGCGCGAATCCAGGAGGGCGCCGCCTCCCTCGCCGGCTACGGCCACATCTTCGAGCGGAACGTTCGCGCCTCCGGCGTGGTGCCGCAGATCAGCGTGATCATGGGCCCCTGCGCCGGGGGCGCCGTCTACTCGCCGGCCGTCACGGACTTCACGTTCATGGTCCGCGAGACCTCGCACATGTTCATCACGGGCCCCGAGGTCATCAAGGCCGTCACCGGCGAGGAGGTCTCCTTCGAGGAGCTCGGTGGGGCGATGACCCACGCGAGCAAGTCCGGCGTCGCCTCGTTCGTGGCGCAGGACGAGGAGGAGTGCCTGGCGATGGTCCGGCACCTGCTCTCGTTCCTGCCCTCGAACAACCTCGAGGACCCGCCGGCGTTCGCGCCCGTGGACGACCCCGAGCGGCGCGACGAGGGGCTCACGCACATCGTCCCCGACTCCGCGCGCGAGCCCTACGACATGCACGAGGTGATCCGGCGGGTCGTCGACGACGGCGAGTTCTTCGAGGTCTTTCCGTTCTGGGCGATGAACATCGTCATCGGGTTTGCGCGGCTCGACGGCCGGAGCGTCGGCGTGGTCGCCAACCAGCCAAAGGTGCTCGCCGGCACGCTCGACATCGACTCGAGCGAGAAGGCGTCCCGGTTCGTCCGGTTCTGCGACGCGTTCAACCTGCCGCTCGTGACGTTCGTGGACGTTCCCGGGTTCCTGCCCGGCACCGCTCAGGAGTACGGGGGCATCATCCGCCACGGCGCCAAGCTGCTGTTCGCGTTCGCCGAGGCCACGGTGCCGCGGCTGACCGTCATCACGCGCAAGGCCTACGGGGGCGCCTACCTCGTGATGAACTCCAAGCACCTGCGCGCCGACGTGTCCTTCGCGTGGCCGACCGCGGAGATCGCGGTGATGGGTCCCGACGCGGCCGTGAACGTCGTGTTCCGCAAGGAGATCGAGAAGGCGGAGGACCCGGCCGCGCGGCGGGCCGAGCTCATCGACGAGTACGAGCGGAAGTTCGCCAACCCCTACGTGGCGGCCGAGCGCGGGTACGTCGACGACGTGATCGAGCCCGCCGAGACGCGACCGCGGCTCGTGCGGGCGCTCCGCGTCCTGTCCACCAAGCGCGAGACGGTGCCGGCGCGCAAGCACGGCAACATCCCGCTCTGAGCCATGGAGCGACGGTTCGAGCTCCCGGAGGGGCTCTCGCCCGAGGAGGAACGAGCGATCCTCGTCGCCCTCGAGCGGTACTTTCTCCAGGAGAGCCCGCACCCCGACGCGTGGGTCCTCGCCGGGCGCCTGGAGGCGACCGGCCTCGGCGCGCTGCAGGCGCGCCGCTACGTCGAGCGGCCCTGGGGCCTGCCCGAGCGCGCGCCGTTCGTCCGGCCCGGCGTCCCGAGCGCGGTCGGCCGGGGCGACGTGCGATAGCGATGTCGGACACGAGCCCGGCTGCCGGCCGTCCGGACGGCCCGCCGTGACCAGCGTCGCGGTCCACGTCGACCAGCTCTGGTTCCAGACGCCCGGCGGCATCGGCACTTACGTGCGCCACCTGGTCCCGGCGCTCGTTCGCTGCGACCCCTCGCTCGACGTCAAGCTGTTCCACTGCCGCTTCCCCTCCGGGGAGCCCCCGGAGCGGTGGATCCGCGAGTTCTGGGTCGAGGAGCTCCCGGCCTCGATCAAGACGCTCTACCCGAGGTGGGCCCTCACGGGGCGGCCGCCGCTCCCTCCGGGACTGCAGTCGGCGGACGTGGTGCACGCCACGAACCCGGCCGCGATCCCCCCGGCGGAGGGCCGTCAGCGGCTCGTCGTCACCGTCCACGACCTCGCGTTCGAGCTCTTCCCGGGGATGTTCGAACGGACCTGGCGTTACCTGTACAAGGCCGGCCTTCGGGCCGCGGTCAAGCGTGCCCACGCGATCATCACGCCGTCTCGCAACACCGCCGAGGACGTGCTGTCGCGCACGAGGGTCGACCCGGGGAGGCTCCACGTGGTCCCGCTCGCGCCGGCCCTGGCCCCGGGGACCGCCGACTCCGAGCTCGTCCTGTCCCGCCTGAAGGTCCCGCAGCCCTACGTGCTGTTCGTCGGGACGCTCGAGCCGCGCAAGAACCTGGTCCGGCTGATCCGGGCGTACCGGCGGGTGGCGGCGACCGGCCTGCCGCACGCCCTGGTGCTGGTGGGTGCCCTCGGATGGCATCACGACGCGCTGATGCGCGAGATCGCCCTGTCCGGCCCCGGCGAGATCGCGCTCACCGGACCGCTCCCGCCGGAGGACCTCGATGCCCTCTACCGCGCCGCCGACGTCTTCGTGTACCCCTCGCTGTACGAGGGCTTCGGCCTGCCGGTGATCGAGGCCATGGCGCGCGGCATCCCGACCGTCGCGTCGAACACCTCCTCGCTGCCCGAGGTGGCCGGCGAGGCCGCCCTCGGCGTGAACCCGCGATCGGTGCGCGAGATCGCCCAGGCGATCGAGACCGTCCTCACCGACCTCGACCTGGCCGACCGGCTGTCGATCGCCGGGCGGCGCCGCGCGGAGCGGTTCTCATGGGACGAGACCGCGCGGATGACGCTGGAGGTGTACGAGCGGGTGGTGGGCTCCCCGTGAAGGTCTCGCTCATCACCACGGTCAAGGACGCGCGTGAGGAGGTGGAGCCCTTCCTCGCCTCGGTCGCCGCGCAGACCCGCGCGCCCGACGAGGTGATCGTGGTCGACGGCGGGTCAACGGACGGGACGCTCGAGGTCCTCCGCCGGGCGCCGGGGATCACGCTGATCGAGCAGCCGGGCGCGAACATCGCCCGGGGTCGCAACGTGGCGCTCGCCGCGGCGGCGCACGACGTGCTCGCGCTCACCGACGCCGACTGCGTGCTCGAGCCCGACTGGCTCGAGCGTCTGCTCGAGCCGATCGAGCGCGGCGCCGACGTCTCCATGGGCGCGTACCGGCCCATCGCCGAGGGTTTCCTGCAGTCGTGCATGGCCGCCGTGAACCTCCCCGACCCGAGCGAGCTGGACGAGTCCAGGTTCCTGCCGAGCGGGCGGTCCGTGGCGTTCCGGCGCGAGGCGATCGAGGCAGCGGGTGGCTGGCCCGAGTGGCTCGACATCGGCGAGGACATGTACGTCGACCTGCGGTGGCGGGCGCTCGGGCTCGACATGCGCCTTGCGCGCGACGCGGTGGTGCGCTGGCGCCTTCGCGGCTCGCTCGCCGAGACGTGGACGCAGTACTTCCGGTACGCGCGGGGCGACGCCATCGCTGGGATGCACCCGGGCCGCAACGCGCTCCGCTACGCGGTCTACGGGGCGGCCGCCTGGGCGTGGGGGTCGCGTCGCCGCCTGCTCGAGGTCCTGACCCTGGTCGGCGCGCTCGCCCGGGTCGCGCGGCCCGTGCGTCGCGGGCTGGCCCGGCTCGACCGTCCCGCCGAGCGGTCGGCGGCGCTCGTGGCGGTGCCGGCGCTGATGGCGTTCACCGACGTCGCGAAGATGGCCGGCTATGCGGCGGGGCTCCTGGCCCGCTCGCGGCGGGGCCTCCGGCCCGCACCCGACCCCTCCCGGCTCGGGGACCGCTGCTAGAGTCGGGTGCACGGTGACGGGCGCGGGGCCCGTCCGCGTCCAGCCCGGGGTGAGCCGAGCGTGGCCAAGAAGCGCACCACCGCCCAGAAGCAGCGCGCCAGGTTGCGCCAGCAACAGCGGGCGGCCGAGGCGTTGCCCAAGAACCGTGCCGACCGGCCGGGTGCCGCACCCTCCCGCCGGTCAACCCGGCGCTCCTCGGCCCGCTGGTCGTGGATCGCCGTCGGCGTCGTGGTCGCGGTGGTGGCGGGCATGATCGTGCTGTCCCTCAACCGCTCGACCCCGCAGAGCACCGATCGCGGCTCCGCGGCGGCCATCGCGAAGGTCACGAACGTTCCGGAGTCGGCGTTGGCGAAGGTCGGCATCCCCAAGAACCTCCCCACGATCCCGCACCTGCCGGCGGGGACGCCGCCCGTCCTGCAAGACGGCAAGCCGGTCGTGACCTACGTCGGGGCCGAGTACTGCCCCTTCTGCGCGATGGAGCGCTGGCCGGTCGTGGTCGCGCTCAGCCGGTTCGGCACGTTCTCGAACCTGCGAACCACGACCTCGGCGGCGAACGACATCCACCCCAACACGCCGACGCTCACGTTCCACGGCGCGACCTACACGAGCGACTACCTCGTGTTCTCGGCCGTCGAGACCCACACGAACAGGCCGACCTCGAACGGGGGGTACACCGCCCTCGACCCAATGACGCCCGAGCAGCAGCGGCTGTTCGAGACCTACGACCGGCAGCAGTACACGGGCGGCACCGACGGGGGCATCCCCTTCGTCATGATCGGGAACCTGTACGCGTGGGCGGGCGCGACCTACAACGGCGACACGCTGAACACCTACACGTTCGACCAGATCGCGAACCTGCTCACGGATCCCTCGAACCCCGTCGGGCGCGAGATCCTCGGTGCGGCCAACCAGATCACGGCGCTGATCTGCGACCTCACCGGCGGGCGACCGGCCTCCGTGTGCTCGGCGCCCTACCTGCAGCAGGCGCAGAAGGGGCCGTGAGCCGGGTCGCGCGCTGGGTCCCGCCGGCGAGCCTGATCCTGTCGCTCGTCGGGCTCGGTGCCTCGATCTACCTCACGATCGCCCACTTCACGTCGCCGAACGTGCTCGCGTGCCCCGCGAACGGCACGATCGACTGCGCCCTGGTGACGACCAGCGCCCAGTCGCGGTTCCTCGGCATGCCGGTGGCGGTGCTCGGGCTGGTCTGGTTCATCGCGATGACCGCGCTCTGCCTCCCGGCCGCGTGGAGCACCGAGCACCGGCTCGTGCACCTCGCGCGGCTGGTCGGCTCGATCGCCGGCGTGGCCTTCGTCCTGTGGCTCGTCTACGCGGAGCTGTTCCTCATCGGGGCGATCTGCGAGTGGTGCACCGTGGCCCACGTCACCGCGTTCGGGCTGTTCGTGATCGCCGCGCTCACGGCGCCCGCGCTGCTCGGCGAGCCGCCGGACGAATGAGACCGGCGGCGACGACCGCCCCGCTCAGGTCTCGTACTCGTAGAAGCCGCGGCCGGTCTTGCGGCCGAGGCGGCCGGCCGTGACCATCCGCTTCAACAGCGGCGGTGGGGCGAACAGCGGCTCCTTGAACTCCTCGTAGAGCACGTTGGCCACGTGCATCGCCGTGTCGAGCCCGATCAGGTCGAGGAGCTGCAGCGGTCCCATCGGGTGCGCGAGGCCGAGGTGGATCGCCGTGTCGATGTCCTCGCGCGTCGCGAACCCCTCCTCGAGCATCCGGATCGCGCCGTTCAGGTACGGGATCAGGAGCAGGTTCACGATGAAGCCGGCCCGGTCGCGCGACTCCACCGTCGTCTTGCCGAGGCGAACGCCGAAGGCCCGCCCGAGCTCGACGGTCTCCTCCGAGGTGGTGATCGCGCGCACGAGCTCGATCAGGCCCATCACCGGCACGGGGTTGAAGAAGTGCATGCCCAGCACCTTGTCCGGGCGCTTGGTGACCGAGGCGAGCTCGACGATGGGGATCGAGGACGTGTTGCTCGCGAGGACGGAATCGGGCGGCGTGACCTCGTCGAGCCGGCGGAACACCTCGCGCTTGGTGCCGGCGTCCTCGGTGGCGGCCTCGATCACGATCTGGCGGTCGGCCAGCTCGTCCAGGCTCGTCGCGCCGCGGATCCGCCCGAGCTCCGCCTGGCGCTCGGCCTCGGAGATCTTGCCGCGCTCGACGGCCCGGAGCGTCGAGGCCTCCACGAGCGCTCGGCCGCGCTCGACCAGCCCCTGCGTCGCCTCGACGAAGACCACGTCCATGCCGGCCCGCGCGCAGACCTCCACGATGCCCGAGCCCATCACACCGCATCCCACCACGCCGACGCGCTCGATCTCCTCAGCCTTCACCCTGGCCTCCGTCGAACCGCGAGGATCGAAGGGTAGCGCGCGCCGGACCTCGCGGGCGGCTCGGTGGCCCGCCGTCACGGGGCGAGCGCACGCTCAGCAGACCTGCGAGAGCAGCGGGTAGGGGTTCACCGCGCTGCCGATGACCGAGTAGCCGTAGGGGCTCGCCGGCCAGTTCGAGGGGATCTGGTTCGGGTGCCACTCGAAGTGGTCGTGGGTCGGGCCGCCGGCGGCGTCGCCCGTGTTGCCGACGTAGCCGATGACGTCGCCGGCGTGCACCGGTCCGTTCGAGCTGGCCGAGTAGGCGGAGAGGTGCGCGTTGTAGACGTAGCCGGTGGGGCCGTACACGTACTCGGCGAGACCTCCCAGCCCGTTGGAGCTCGAGCGGGCGGTCCCGTCGAAGGGCGCGAGGATCGGCGTGCCCATCGGGGCCATGATGTCGTTGCCGGCGTGCAGGTGAAACCCGCCCGCGTAGCGCGGCGCGCCGAACGAGTCGGTCAGGATGTGCGGCTGCCCCACCGGACAGACCTTGAAGACCCCGTTGGGGTTGTACCCGATGTTGTAGAGGGACTGCAGGTAGTTCCGGTACTGCTTCCCGAGCTTCTCGACGAGCCTCGCCGCCTCGTCCTTCTTTCGCTGGATGTCGTCGTAGACCCGCTTGGCCTGCGCGAGCTCCGCGTCGACCTGCGCCTGCTGCGTCTGGATCTCGTTCAGCTTCTGCGCCTGCCGCTCCTGCAGCCGCTGCTGGTCACGCTCCTTGGCCGAGAGGTCGTTCTTGAGGTTCTGCACCTGGTTCGCGAGGTCGGCATCGCTCTGCGTGACGGCGTCGACGTACTCGACGCGATCGGTGAGGTCGGCGAACGAGGTGGCCGAGAGCAGGAACTCGATCGGGCTGCCCGCGCCCTGCATGTACGCCTCGCGGGCGCGCGCGTTCAGGCGGTCGCGGAGCTCCGTGTACCGCTCGCTCGCCCGCGCGAGCTCGTCGCGGGTCCGGTTGAGCTCGGCGGTGATCTGATCGTAGGCGTCCTTCGCGTCGAGCAGGCGGGCCGCGACGGCCGCTGCCCGGGACTCGATCGCCTTGACGACCTCGTACTGGTGAGCGATCTCGCGCTTGAGCTGCTCCAGGCGAGCCTTCGCCCGGTCGAGCTGACCCTTGATATCGGCCCGCGCGCCCGCCGGCGCGACCAGCCCGAGGAGCGCGAACGCGGCGGCCGCGCCGACCAGCCGGCGCCAGATGGAGCTCGAGCGTCCCCGGTTCGCTCTCACGTGGGTGACCTTGCTATCGAACGAGGTGCCGAAATGTCAACGGCCGCGCCCGCTCAGCGTGCTCCCAGGGGCCGGCCCTTTCAACCATCTCCCTCGTCGCCCTGCCCGGAGGACTTGAGCGCGGACCCGCCGACCCGCGCGCGGGTTGCCCGCGAGCGCTACAGCTCGGTGCCCGGAAGGCCGAGGTCCCGGGCGATCAGGATCCGCTGGATCTCGCTGGTCCCCTCGCCGATCTCGAGCACCTTCGCGTCGCGGTAGAACCGCGCCACGGACGATTCCTCGATGTAGCCCGAACCGCCGTGGATCTGCACGGCGTCGCGGGCGGCAGCGACCGCGACCTCGCTCGCGTACAGCTTGGCGATCGCGGCCTCGGTCTTGTAGCGGCGCCCGCGGTCCTTCAGCCACGCGGCGCGCAGGTAGGCCAGGCGCGCGTTCTCCACGCCGACCCGGATGTCGGCCATCTTGAACTGGAGCGCCTGGTACGCGCCGATCGGTCGGCCGAACGCCTCGCGCTCGCGCGCGTAGCGGACGCTCTCCTCGAGACAGCCCCGCGCGAGCCCGGTCGCGAGCGCGGCGATCGCGATCCGCCCGTCGTCGAGGGTCTCGAGGAACTGGGCGTAGCCGCGCCCTCGCTCGCCGAGCAGGTTCGCCTCCGGCACCCGGCATCCCGAGAACGTGACCTCGCGGGTGTCGCTCGCCCGCCATCCGATCTTGCGATACGGAGGGCCGACGGCGAACCCCGGCGTGTCGGTCGGGACCAGGATCGCCGAGATCTCGCCCTCGCCCGTGATCGCGGCGACCGCGCACACCGCGGTGATCGGCGTCCCGGAGTTGGTGATGAACGCCTTCGAGCCGTCGACGACCCACTCGCCCCCCTCGAGCCGCGCCGTGGTGCGCATCGAGCGCACGTCGGAGCCGCCGCCCGCCTCCGTGAGCGCGAACGCCCCGAGGATCTCCCCGCGGGCCATCGGCTCGAGCCACCGTCGCTTCTGCTCCTCGGTCCCGAACCGGAAGATCGGGTTGGCGCCGAGCCCCACCGCCGCCTCGAGCGTGATGGCGACCGACGAGTCCACGCTCGCGATCTCCTCCAGGCAGAGGCAGAACGTGACGAAGTCGCCGCCCTGCCCGCCGTAGCGCTCGGGGAACGGGAGCCCGAACAGACCGAGCTCGCCCATCCGGCGGACGATCTCGAGCGGGAAGCGCTCCTGCTCGTCGAGCTCCTTGGCGCGGGGGGCGATCTCGTCCCGCGCGAACTCCCGCACGGCCTGGCGGAACTCTTCCTGCTCCTCGGTCAGCTCGAAGTCCACCGGCTCACCTTTGGACCAGATCCGGTTCGCGGAGCGCCTGCTCCCAGTGAAGGGACTCGAGCGTGGTGCGCGCACGCTCGAGCTCCCGTTCACCGCCGACCGCGTCGGCGCCGAACAGCCGACCCACCCACCACACGCGGGCGGCCACCTCCTTGGCGAAGCCGTGCTCGCGCACGCCGGCGAGCAGCTCGACCGCGCGCTCGCGCGCGCCCTCGAGGTCGCCCTCGGCCAGCAGGATCCTGCTCTCGGCGCCGAGGAGCCAGTCGCGCCAGGCCGGCCCGTCGAGGCTCGCGACGTCGGCCGCCTCCTCGACGACCTGGCGCGCCGCCTTCGGGTCCCCGGCGTCGACCAGCGCCGCGGCGAGCGCCCCCGCCGACCACGTCACGATGCTCCGCTCCTTCAGCTCGCGGCAGAGCCGGAACGCCTCGCGCAGGTCCCTGACCGCCGGCTCGATCCGGCCCCCGAGGCGGTGCGCGATGCCCCGCGACGTGAGCGCGCTCGCGAGCTCCCACCGGGCTCCGAGGTCGCGGAACGCCTCCACGGCCGCGTCGAGGTGGGGCTCGGCTTCCTCCAGGCGGCCGAGCCTGCGGAGCGCGCTCCCGACCGCCTCCCGCGCCACGGCGATCGCGAACCGGTCGCCGGCCGCCTCGGCCACGGCGAGCGACTCCGAGGCGAGCGCGAACGCGGCCTCCTCGTCCTCGCTTTCCTGGGCGACGGCGGCGAGCATGACGAGCGCGCGCGCCTCCGCCCACCGATCGCCTGCGGGGTTGGTGCGCGCAACCTCGAGCGCCTCCTGGAACATCGCCCGGGCGGTCGCCAGGTCGTTGCGCCAGTAGGGGGCCCAGCCCGCCTGGAGCAGCGTGCGGGCGAGGATCCACGGGTCGCCGAGCTCGCGGGCCGCCGCGAGGGCCCGCTCGAACAGCTCGGATGCCCGATCGGGGTTGCCGTTGATCGACAGCTCGATGTCGCCCAGGAACCTGGACGCGTGCGCTCGAACGCGCGGATCGTCGCCCCCGATCTCGAGCGCCTGGGCCAGGGGCTTGACCGCCTGCTCGAACTCGCCGAGCCAGTACCGGGCCTCCCCGAGGTTGGACAGGACGATCGCCTCAGAGAGCCCCCACGTGCGCCGGTGACCGGCCATGGCGAGCGCCCGCTCGTACAGGTCGGCCGCCGTCCGCGCCTCGGAGCCCTCCATCGCGAGGTCCCCGGCGTGCGCGAGCGACTCGAACGCGCGGCGGGCGAGCGCGCGGTCGTTCGGATCCAGGTCGAGCGCCGCCCTCGCGGCCTGCTCCAGGTGGTAGGCGATCGACCGCGGATAGCGGGCCGAGGTCTCGGGGTCCTCGGAGAGCCGTTCGGCCACCTGCAGGTGCAGGCGTCGGCGCTCGCGCTTGGGAAGGCTCTCGTAGGCGACGTCGCGCACCAGGCCGTGCCGGAACCGCCACACACCGGGGCGATCCCGGTGGCGGATCAGCAGCTCCTCGTCCTCCAGCAGCGCGAGCACCTTCTCCTGCGGGTCGGCGATCAGACCGAGCTCGGACACGTCGAACTCCGAGCGCGCGAAGACCGAGGCCTTGCGGATGAGGTCGCGCGCCTCCGCCGGCAGGTGGTCGATCCGGGATGCGATGACCGCCTGGACAGTCGGGGGGAGCAGGCCCTGCGGCCCCCCGGAGGGATCGATCGCGCGGTCGGCCGAGTGGTGCACCAGCATGCCGGTGGTCTCGACGATGAAGAACGGGTTGCCGCCCGCATGCTCGGCGATCCGCTCGGCCGCGCGGCGGTCGAGCGCCTCCCCCGCCCGCAGGGCGAGCTCCGTCGCGTCCTCGAGCGACAGCGGCTCGAGATGCAGGGTGAGCGAGTCGCCGAGCCCGCCGCCCCAGTCGGGCCGCTCGTCGAGCAGGTCGTAGCGCGCGACGCAGAGCACGAGCAGCGGCACGCCCTTGGATTCTCGGACGAGCTGCTCGACGAGATCGAGGAGCGGCGGCTCGGCCAGGTGGACGTCCTCGAACACGAGCACGACCGGCCCCTGGCTCGCGAGCCCCCGCAGGAACGGGACCAGGCCGGCCCGGATCTCGGCGACCCGGTAGCGTCGCTCGCCACGCCCCTCGCCCCGCGCATCCTCACCGAGGCCGAGGGCGTAGCCGAGCCGCAGCACCGTCGATTCGGCATCGCCGGGAGGGCAGCACGACATCACGAGCTCCTCCAGGCGGGCCTGGAGGCGCTCGGGCGGGGCATCGGGGCGCTCGCCCATCTGCTGCAGGAGGATCTGGGCGACCGGCGCGAACGTGACGTCCTCCTCGAACGGGCTCGCCCGGCCGGTGAGGGCCCTGGCCCCTTCAGGCAGGTTCGCGAGGAACTCCTGCGCGAGCCGGCTCTTGCCGATGCCCGGCTCGCCGAGGAGCGTGACCATGTGGCCGCGGCGGGTCTCGACGGCCCGCTCGAAGGTGTCGGCGAGCAGCCGCAGCTCGCGGCGCCGGTCGACGAGCGGGATCGTCCGCCGCGAGAACCCCGGCGCGAGCGCCACCACCGGGTGGCCGGGCAGGGCGTCCTCGAAGCCCTTGGCCTCGACCTCGACGCGCTCGCCGTACTCCACGGCGTCGCGCGTCAGCAACCACGTGGTCTCGCCGGCCATCACCGTGCCGGGCGCCGCGGCTTGCTGGAGTCTGGCCGCCGCGTTCACGACGGCGCCGGAGAGCAGCCCCGCCTCCGGGGCCTCCGCGCCGATCGCGACCGAGCCGGTGTTGACCGCGACCCTGCCGTGCAATGGAACCGGAAGGCTCAGCGTCCGTCCGAGGTCCTCGATCCTCGCGGCGATGGACAGCCCCGCCCGGATCGCCCGCAGCGCGTCGTCGTCGTGCGCCTGTGGAAGGCCGAAGACGCCCACGACGGCGTCCCCGGCGACGTTGACCACCCGGCCGCGAAGCGATTCGAGCTCGTCCGCCACCATCCGGTAGTAGGCGGCCAGCATCTCGCGATACCGCTCGGGATCGACGAGCGCGGACAGGCGCGTCGAGCCCACCAGATCGACGAAGACGACCGTGATGACCTTGCGCTCCTCGGCCGCAGCGGCGGCGACCGCCGGGAACCCGCAGCTCGGGCAGAAGCGAGCCCGCTCGGGAAGCGGCTCGCCGCACCGTTCGCATCGCAGGTGGTTCACCGCGCCAGGATACGCGGGGCGGCCGACGCGCTCGTCCCGCGTCCAGGCGTCGCTCGTCCCGCGTCCGGGCGTCGTCCGGACGACCCCCGGCGCTCAGCCCTCGACCGGGCGGAAGCCCTCGATGTCCAGGATCGAGCCGGTTCGCTCCCCGGCCGGCTTGACGACGACCTCGACGCGCCGACCGATCTCCAGCGGCTCATCCGAGTGGTCGAGCACCAGGTGCAGGAGGCAGGCGTCGGCGCCGTCGAGCTGGACGAGCCCCAGGGTCAGCGGCGACTCGAGCGGCTCCCCCTCCACCCCGACGAACCCGATCGCGAACGAGCGCAGCACCCCGGCCGGACCGACCTCGACGTCGGCCGCGAGCTCCGCAAAGCAGCGCTCGCAGAACAGGCGCGCGGGCACGTAGGTGTAGCGGCACCGGTCGCAGCGAGAGCCGAGGATCACGCCGCGGTCCCGGAGGGTCTCGAGAAACGCCTGGCCCGCGACGCCCGGGGTGTAGCGGTGGGACACGGGGATCGAGCCCGGCCACCGCCGGACCTCGTCCGGCCGAGCGATCCGCTCGATCACGGCGCGCCCCCTCGAACCGGCCGGAAGTACGCGATATCCAGGATCGAGCCCGTTCGTTCGGCGACGGGCTTCCACACGGCCTCGACCGCCATCCCGACCCGCACCTCCTGCGGGTCGACCTCGCCCAGCACGTGCAGGAACCCGCCGCTCGAGCCGTCGATCGCGATCACCGCGGGGATCTCGGGCGTCTCGAGCGGCTTCATGTCCCAGCTCACGTGACAGATCGAAAACGTCTGCACGACGCCGGTCGGCTCGACCTCGACCCACGCGTCGGTGCCGCGGAAGCAGCGCTCGCAGAACATCCTGGGCGGCACGAGCACCCGCTCGCATCCCCGGCACTCGCGCCCGAGGATCCTGCCCTCCCGAAGCCCGCCCAGGAATCGCGAGATCGCCACCCCGGCGTCCCACGCGTACCGCGCGTCGACCGCGTCCTCGACCGCGCCGGTCGCCCCGCGGAACTCGGCCTCGGTGAGCGGGTGCCCGGGCGTGGAGGCGGGAGGGGTCGGCGAGTCGGGCAGTCGCGTGGCCGTCGTCGGTGGCCCGCCCTCGTTGCCGAGCACGACGACCGTGCCGACCTGCATCAGGTCGCCCCAGGCCTGTGCGACGCCCCGCTCCGGCGAGCCGGGGACCTGCCGCGCGCCGGCCTCGCCGCGGAGCTGCCAGAACAGCTCGGCGACCTTCATCAGCCCGGCGGCCGCGATCGGGTTCCCGACCCCGAGGAGCCCGCCGGAGGGGCACGAGGGCAGGTCGCCGTCGCGGTTCAGCACGCCGTCGCGCGCCGCCTCCGGGGCCGTGCCCGGATCGAACAGCATCAGCCCCTCCAGGTGGTGCAGCTCCTTGTAGTCGAAGGGGTCGTACGGCTCGGCGATGTGGATCTGCTTGCGGGGCTCGGTCACGCCGGCCATCGCGTACGCCGCGCGGGCCGCGTTGCGGACGTACTCGGGGAACACGAGGTCGCGGTTGGTCCAGTAGGCGGTGTCGAGGTTCCACCCCACCCCCTGGATCCAGACGGGCCGGTCGGTGATGCGCTCGGCGGCCTCCTCGGAGGCGAGCACGAGGGCGACGGCCCCGTCGGAGACCGGCGAGACGTCCAGGCGCTGGACCGGCCAGGCGAGCGTCTCGGAGGCGAGCACGTCCTCCACCGTGATGTCCGACCGGCCGAGGAGCGCCGCAGGGTGGTCGGCGGCGTTGCGCTTGTTCTTCACGGCGACGGCGGCGATGTCGCGCTTGTCGAGCCCGTACGCGGACATGTAGCGGTTCATCTCGAGCGCGAAGATCCACAGCAGGTTCGGCCCGAGCGGCCGCTCCAGCACGTTGTCGAAGATCGTGAGGAACGCCGCCTGCGGGTGCGGCTGCGTCGACGACATCTTCTCCTCGGCGACGACCAGCACCACGTCGGCCATCCCGCTCGCGACCGTGTACCAGCCCTGGATCGCCGTGAACACGCCGCTGCCGCCCCCGACGTAGGTGCGAATGAACGGCCGCCCGAACGCGCCCGCGCCGTCGGAGAGGTACTCGCCCTTCATGTGCACGCCGTCGAACGCGTCGGGCGCGCTCGTGAGGCACACGGCGTCGACGGCGTCCAGCGTGAGCTCGCAGGACTCGAGCGCCGCGCGCGAGGCCTCCCACGCGAGCTCCTTGCCGGTCTCCTGCGCCCGCCGCATGAACCTGGTCATGCCGGCGCCCACGGCCGCGACCCTCCGGGCGCTCACCGGGGGGCCCTCGCGTACTCGATGATGCCGAGGGTGTTGCCGTCGGGATCCGCGAAGTGCACGAACCGCGCGTACCCCTGCGCCTCGCCCTCCGAATCCTCGAACCGGACGCCTCGGGTCTCGAGGTCCCGGCGGACCGCGTCGAGGTCGTCGACCCGGAACACGACCGTTCCCCCCGGCGAGCGGCGCCGGCCGCTCCCCGGGCCGTGCAGGCCCAGCTTGGCGGCTCCGGCTTCGAACTCGGCCCACTCGTCGCCGGTGCGGAACAGCAGCTTCAGCCCGAGCACGTCCCGGTAGAAGGCCACCGCGCGCTCCAGGTCGGCGACCCAGAACCACACGTGGTCGATCCGTCGGCCGCTCACGACGGCCCCTCGTCGCGTCCGAGCACCACGACGGCGGCGGAGGTCGACGGCACGCCGGGCCAGGACTGCGCGACCGCCACCTGGACGTCCTCGACCTGCCGCTCGCCCGCCTCCCCCCGCAGCTGCTCGACGCACTCGAGCACCCGCGCCAGGCCGTTCGCCTCGAACAGGTTGCCCTGCCCGAGCGCGCCCCCCGAGACGTTCACCGGGAGCTCGCCCTCGGGCTCGAGGTCGCCCTCCTGCACGAGGTCGCCCAGATCGGCGGGCTCGGCGAGCCCCAGCGCCTCGACGTGCTGGAGCTCCTTGTAGGCGTAGGTGTCGTCGACCTCGGCCAGGTCGATCTCCTCGGCGGGATCCCGGATGCCGGCCATCGCGTACGCGCGCTGGGCGGCCCGGCGGACGAAGTCGGCCTCCCCCCAGGTCCTGCTCTCGAGCGTCGGGCTCCCGCTCGACCAGCCCGCGCCGAGCAGCCAGACCGGCGCCTCCGTAAGGTCCCGGACCCGGTCCTCCGCGGCGAGCACCACCACCACGCATCCGTCGGCGCGCCCCGCGACCTCGAGCTCGCGCAGCGGCCACCAAAGCGGCGCCGAGTCGTCCACGTCGTCCCCCGACAGGTCGGCGGGGTACGCCGCCCGCGGGTTGTCGAGCGCGTTGCACCGGTTCTTCGCGGCCACCAGCGCGCAGTGCTCCTCGGTCAGGCCGGTCCGCTCGAGGAACGCGTTCATGTCGAGTCCGGCCACGGCGAGCACGCTCGGCACGAGCGGACGGTTCCACACCGGGTCGAGCGCGAAGTGCTCGATGCTTCCCAGCGTCAGCACGTCCGAGACCTTGCTGTGCGCCTCCACCACGACGACGTTCGCGACGCCGGAGCGGATCAGCATCGTGCCGGTGACGATCCCGAACAACCCGTCGCCGGCGACCGTCTGGACGGGCCGGTGCACCGCGCCCAGCTGGTCCGGCACGTACTCGTCGAAGATGCTCGTGCCCTCCAGGAAGTCCTCGGAGCAACAGACGAACGAGTCCACGTCCGCGCGCACGTCCACCCCCGCGTCGTCGTAGGCACGCTCGGCCGCCTGGAACATCAGCTCCTTGTAGGAGAGTCCCGCGGTGATGGGCGCGAACCCCGCGTGCCCGACGCCGACGATGGCGACTCGCGGCTCCATGGGCCTGTTCTATCAGGAACGGCGCGGACGTGACGGGCCGGCCGGACACCTCGTCTGTTATGGACTCGTTGTCCCCCGACGAGCCCGGTGGGACGAGCGCCGGCGTCGAACCGGGCTACCCGCCGAGGATCCGGCGCTTCTGCGCCTGGAACTCCTCCTCCGTGAGCACGCCGCGGTCGCGGAGAGAGGCCAGGCGCTCGAGCTCGCCTGCGGTGGACGGGGCCGCCGGGGACCCCGAGCCCGCTCCCCGCATCATCTTCTGCTGGTTGAGCTCGCCCTGGTGGTAGATGGTCTTCTGGACCGACTCGGGCCTGCGGATGTCCTGGAACGTCTCGCTCCCCCGCTCGCCGGCGGACTCGATGATGAGGTCGCCGGCGCCGATGATCCGCTCGAACACCCCCTGGTGGAACCGCACGTCGTTGATCGCCTCGAGCGGGATCTCCATCGAGTCCTTCGCGATCCACCCCTGCCGGTGGATGATCCGGTCCGAGGTCACGACGAAGTGCGAGGTGAGGAACCGCACGAGGTCGCGAACCGGCCACCACACGAGCACGGCGATCCCGACGCCCCAGGTGAGCCAGAACAGGACGTCGTGGGCGCCGCCGCTCGGGAGGTTCAGGAACGCGAGGACCCAGCCGGCCACGACCAAGGCCGTCACGATCGCGGCGCGCGCGAGGGCGATCGGATGCGGCCGCAGGTCGAGAACCAGCTCCTCGCCGTCGACGAGCAGTCGCCTGGGAAACGCCACGCCCGGACGCTACCGCCGGGCCGGGGCCGGGGCAACTAGCCCCGCAGGTGCTCGATCTCGCCGAACCGCACGGTCTCGCGGCCGCCCGGGGTCTCCACCACGAGCCCGCCCTCGCCGTCGAGGCCCACCGCCGTGCCCTCCACGAGCGCGCCGCCGGTCGTCGTCGCCCGCACGCGCCGGCCGAGCGTCGCGCAGAGGTCCCGGTACGCCCGCAGCACGCGCTCGCCGAACTCGGGGTCGGCCGGCGCGTAGCGCGACGCGAAGGCCTCCAGGATCCCCGCGAGGAGCTCCCCCGGCTCGACCCGCCCGAGCGCGCCGGCGCCGGGCACGCCCGACGGCGCGGCCCCCAGGTTCACGCCGACCCCGAGCACCACGTGCGACAGGCGGGCCTCCTCCACGACGGACTCGGCCAGCACGCCGGCCACCTTCGCGCCGGCGACCAGCACGTCGTTCGGCCACCGGCACGTCGCGCGGACCCCGGCGGCCTTCTGGCATCCGGTGGCCACGGCCCATCCGGCGAGCAGCGTGAGCAGGCCTCCCCGAGACGGCGGCAGGTCGGGCCGGAGCACCAGCGAGAACATGAGCGCCTCGCCCGGCACGTCGAGCCACTGCCTGCCCAGGCGACCGCGCCCCTCGGTCTGGTGCCCGGCGGCGACCAGAGTCCATTCCGGACACCCGGCCCGGGCGAGCTCGGCCGCCGCGAGCTGCGTCGAGCGGGTAACCTCGTCGAACCGAACGGGGGCCGAGACCCCGATCCGTTCGAGCGCGCGGGCCAGGTCGTGTTCGGACAGCACAGGTTTGACTCCCGTCGGGTGGGGCACGATTATCGCGACCCGGAGCGGCCGTTGCCGAAGACCAGGATTCTCGTCGCCAACCGAGGAGAGATCGCCGTCCGGATCATCCGGACGATCCGCGAGCTCGGGTTCCAGTCGGTGGCGGTGTACTCGGACGCGGATCGCGACGCCCTGCACGTGGAGCTCGCCGACGCCGCCTATCGTCTCGGGCCGCCGCTGCCCGCCGACTCCTACCTGTCGATCGGAGCGATTCTCGAGGTCGCGCGCCGGGCGAGGGTCACCCACGTGCACCCGGGCTACGGGTTCCTGTCCGAGCGGGCGCACTTCGCGAGGGCGGTCGAGGAGTCGGGGTTCACGTTCATCGGCCCTCCGGCCGACGCGATCGAGATGATGGGCGACAAGTCGGCCGCCCGGCGCGCGGCCGAGCGCGCAGGCGTTCCCATCGTGCCCGGCACGCCCGAGCCGGTCTCGGTCGACGAGGCGCCGGTCGAGGCCGAGCGCATCGGCTACCCGGTGCTCGTCAAGGCCGCCTTCGGCGGGGGCGGCAAGGGGATGCAGGTGGTGCGCAAGCCCGAGGACCTCGAGGGCGCCCTCCGGCGAGCCACGCGCGAGGCGCAGGCGTACTTCGGCCGCCCCGAGGTGTTCCTCGAGCGCTACATCGAGCACGCGCACCACGTCGAGGCGCAGGTCTTCGCCGACCGCCACGGCAACCTGTTCTTCCTCGGCGAGCGCGACTGCTCCGTCCAGCGGCGCCATCAGAAGCTCATCGAGGAGACCCCGTCGCCCGTGGTGGACGTGGACCTGCGGACGCGGATCGGCGAGGCCGCGATGGCGCTCGCGAAGGCCGCCTCGTACACCAACGCCGGGACCGTCGAGTTCGTCGTGGACGACGACGGCTCGTTCTACTTCCTCGAGATGAACACGCGCCTGCAGGTGGAGCACACCGTGACCGAGATGGTCACCGGCCTGGACCTCGTCGCGCTGCAGATCGCGGCGGCGCTCGGCGAGCGGATCGACCTGTCCTCGGTCCGGCCGAGCGGGCACGCGATCCAGTGCCGGATCAACGCGGAGGACCCGGCGCGCAACTTCCTGCCGGGGCCGGGACGGATCACGACCTACGAGGAGCCCGGCGGCCCCTTCGTCCGCGTGGACTCGGGCGTCCGGGCCGGGCGCGAGGTCCCGCCGGACTACGACTCGATGTTCGCGAAGCTCGTCGTCTCCGCCCACGACCGCGAGGGAGCCCGCCGCCGCATGCTCCGGGCCCTCGGGGAGTTCCGCATCGAGGGGATCCCGACCACGATCCCCCTCCACCAGTGGGTGCTCCAGACCGAGGAGTTCCGCGCCGGCGCGCACACGACGACCTGGCTCGAGCGCGCCCTCCGGGGGGTCGAGCTGCCCCCGGCGCCGCCTCAGCCGGCCGCCGAGCCCGGCCAGCCGGTGCCCGCCGAGATCGTCGTCGAGCTCGACGGGCGGCGGGTCCCGGTCCGGATCTTCGACCACCGCCGCGACGTGGCGCCGAAGCCGCCGACTCGGCACACCGCCCATCACGGCGAGCGGGTGCACAGCGTGGTGGCGGCGCCGATGCAGGGAACGATCCTGCGGGTCCTCGTCGAGAAGGACCAGCAGGTCGAGGCCGGCGACGTCGTCTGCATCCTCGAGGCGATGAAGATGGAGAACGCCATCCCGGCGCCGCGCGAAGGCGTGGTCTCCGACCTGCCGATCGAGCCCGGCCAGGTGGTTCAGGCCGGGCAGACGCTCGTCGTCATCGAGTGACGCCCGCGCTCAGGCGCTCGGGCGGCCCCAGCGCTCGCGACCGGTCACGCGAAAGCCCGCGTCGCGGATCTTGTAGGTGCGGTTCACCGACACCAGGATCGCCGTCATCGTCTCGACCAGCCGGGCCATCGACAGGTCGCCCGCGTCGACCCACCGCAGATTGGGGATCGAGTCGATCAGGTCGCCGACCGCCGCCTTGGCCTCGGGGTCCTTGCCGCAGACGAGCACGTCGCTCTCCATCGGCCGCTCGAGGTCGTTCAGCTGCTCTCCCGAGATCGTGTGAAACGCCGCGACCATGTTCACCTTCGGCCTGAGGATGGCCTTGGCCTGCTCCACGGCCGACCCGTGCCAGGGGCGGATCACCTGCCACGCGCGCCCGCCGACCGCGGTCGCGAGCGGGCTCGTGCAGTCGACCACGATCTTGCCCTCGGCCACGTGGTCCTTGATGGCCCGGTAGATGTCCGCCTGGCCCGCGTACGGGACCGTGACGAACACGATCTCGCCCTGCTCGGCGGCCTCCTCGTTGGTCGTCCCGTCGACCTTCGCGTCGCCGCCGAGCATCTCCACGGCCTTCGCGGCCACGGTCTGCCCCTTCTCCTGCGAGCGAGAGCCGATGATGACGTGCTGCCCTGCCTTCGCGAGCCGGAGGGTGAGGCCGAAGCCCTCCTCGCCCGTTCCGCCGATCACCGTGATGTCCATGCGGGCGAGCTTATCGGAACGGCGCGAGCCGACCCCCCGGCCGTTCGGCCCGCCCGCGGGGGCCGGGCGACCGCGGGTCAGCGCTCGGGCCGGTGCTCCCCGAAGACGCCGCGGAGCACGTCCGAGACCTCGCCGAGGGTCGCGCGCGCCCGGAGCGCCTCCTTCATCGGCGGGAGCAGGTTGCCGGTGCCGCGGGCGGCCCGCTCCACCTCGGCCAGGGCGGCCGACACGGCCGTCGAGTCGCGCCGGGCGCGGAGCTCGCGCAGGCGCGCCACCTGCCGCGCCTCCTCCTCCTCCGAGACCCGCTGGATCTCGACCGTCGGCTCCTGGTCCTCGACGAACCGGTTCACGCCGACCACCACGCGGTCCCCGCGCTCGATCCCCTGCTGGATGGCGAACGCCGCCTCGTGGATCTCGTTCTGGTAGAAGCCCGCCTCGATCGCGGCCACCGCGCCCCCCATCCGCTCGATCGTGTCGAGGTACGCCCACGCCCGCTCCTCGATCTCGTTGGTGAGCCGCTCGACGAACCACGACCCGGCGAGGGGGTCGGGCGTCGAGGTCACGCCGGTCTCGAAGGCGATCACCTGCTGGGTGCGCAGCGCGACCTTGGCCGCGCGCTCGGACGGCAGCGCGAGCGCCTCGTCGAACGAGTTGGTGTGGAGCGACTGGGTGCCGCCGAGCACCGCCGCGAGCGCCTCGAGCGCGGTGCGGACGATGTTGTTCTCGGGCTGCTGCGCCGTGAGCGTCGCGCCGCCCGTCTGGGTGTGGAACCGGAGCATCGCGCTCCTCGGGTCCCTCGCGCCGAAGCGCTCGGTCATGATCCGCGCCCACATCCGCCGGGCGGCCCGGAACTTCGCGACCTCCTCGAAGAGGTTCATGTGGCAGGCGAAGAAGAACGACAGGCGCGGCGCGAACTCGTCGACCTCGAGCCCGGCCTCGAGCGCCGCCCGGACGTAGGCGATGGCGTTCGCCAGCGTGAACGCCACCTCCTGGACGGCGGTCGCGCCCGCCTCGCGCATGTGGTACCCGCTGATCGAGATCGTGTTCCACCGCGGCAGGCGCTCCCGACAGTAGGCGAACAGATCGGTGATGAGCCTCATCGAGGGCTTGGGGGGGTAGATGTACGTGCCGCGCGCCGCGTACTCCTTCAGCAGGTCGTTCTGCACCGTGCCCTGCAGCCGCGCCGGGTCGATCCCCCGCTCCTCCGCCACCAGCTCGTAGAGCAGCAGGAGGATCGGGGCCGTGGCGTTGATCGTCATCGACGTCGAGACCTCACCGAGCGGGATGCCCTCGAACAGCCGGTGCAGGTCCTCGACCGAGTCGATGGCCACGCCGGTCCGGCCGACCTCGCCCTCCGCCCGCGGGTGATCCGAGTCGTAGCCCATCTGCGTGGGCAGGTCGAAGGCGACCGAGAGCCCGGTCTGTCCGTGCTCGAGCAGGTAGCGGAACCTCCGATTGGTCTCCTCCGCCGTCCCCATGCCGGCGTACTGGCGCATCGTCCACAGCCGGCCCCGGTACATCGTCGGGTACACGCCCCGGGTGAAGGGCGGCTCGCCCGGCCGGCCGAGGTCGCGCGCGGGGTCGAACCCCTCCAGGTCCTGCGGCCGGTAGACCGGATGGATCTCGATCCCCGAGTCGGTGAACCGGCGCTCGTCGGACATCGAACGCAAGCGTACCCGCTCGGGAGCCCGGTCAGACCAGCACCCCGAGCTCGCGCAGGCTGCCCCGGGCGGCCTCGAGCGCCGCCCGGTCCGGCGCCCAGACCGTGTGCAGGTGGAGCCCCCCGGTGAGCGACGACAAGAGCTCGCCCCGCTCGCGCCGCAGCCGCTCCATGAACCGGTCGACGTCCTCGCGCGTCCGGAGCATCAGGTTCGCCCGCAGCTCCCCGTACAGCGGGTGCTCGACGATCACGTCGACCACGGTCAGGCCGAGGTCGACGAGCGCCAGGAGCTCCGGGCGCGTGCCCCGCCGGTCGTGGCGGCACGCGAGGACCGCGGTGACCCGGGCGCCGGCGGGCTCGGGCTCGAGGAGCAGGTAGCCGCGGGGCGTGCCCACGATCGGACGCCCCTCGGCCCGCAGGACCGCGACGTCGCCCACCACGACCTGCCGGGAGACCTCCAGGGTCTCGGCCAGCTCGGAGCCGGGGACGGCCACCCCGGCCGCCCGAAGCCGCGCGACGATCCGCTCCCGCCGAGCCTCCGGGGTGAGCCCGATCCGGGATCCGGGCCTATACTGCTGTCTTGTCACCTGTCATCACCGCCCTCGCGGGCCCCGGGTCGATCTTCCCGGGCCCGGCGGGGCGGCGCAAGCGAAGGGAGCTGCCGATGAAGGCCCTCGTCGTGATCGACATGCTGAACGACTTCGTGACCGGCAAGATCGCGAACCCCCGCTCGGAGCGGATCATCCCGACGATCCGGGACCTCCTCGAGCGCGCGCGTTCGGACCGGGGCGAGTGGCTGGTCGTGTACGCGAACGACGCGCACCTGCCGCAGGACTTCGAGCTCGCGGTCTGGGGCGAGCACGCGATGGCCGGGACCCCCGGGGCCGAGATCATCCCCGAGCTCGCGGCGGCTCGGGGCGACTTCGTCCTGCCAAAGCGGACCTACTCGTCGTTTCACGAGACCGGACTGGATCCCCTGCTTCGCCAGTTCGGGGTCGACACGGTGGTCCTGACCGGCCAGCACACGAACATCTGCCTGCGCCACACGACCGCCGACGCGTTCTTCCGAGGCTACCGCGTGGTCGTGCCGCGCGACGCGGTCGAGGCGGTCACCGAGGAGGACCACGAGTCCGGGCTGCGCTACCTGGAGACCATCTACAAGGCCGAGCTCCCGTACACGAAGGAGCTGCTGGACTAGCGCCTCGGCCGGCGACGCCCGAGCCGCGGTAGCCTGGACCCGTGGACGTCGTGTCCCCGCAGGTCGAGGCGTACATGACCGGCTTGCTCGGCCGGCACGACGAGCCGGTGCTCCTCGAGATGGAGGCCGAGGCGCGCTCCACGGGATTCCCGGCGGTCGGCCGGCTCGTCGGGCCGATGCTCGAGCTGCTCGCGCGCGCCGTCGGCGCGCGGCGCGTGTTCGAGCTCGGGTCCGGGTTCGGGTACTCGGCGTACTGGTTCGCCCGGGCCGTCGGTCCCGGCGGCGAGGTCCACTGCACCGACGGCGACCCGGGCAACGAGCGCAAGGCCGCCGACTACCTGGGCCGGGCGGGCCTGTGGGACCGAATCCGCTATCACGTCGGCGACGCCGTCGATTCGCTCCGGGCGGTTCCGGGCGAGCTCGACCTCGTGTTCTGCGATATCGACAAGGCCGCGTACCCGAGGGCCTGGGAGCTCGCGCGGGACCGGATCCGGGTTGGTGGGCTCTACGTGGCCGACAACGTCATCCGCTCGAGCACGATGTGGGTGCCCGACCCCTCGGCCGCGCGAGGCGCAGCCGAGGCCCGGGCGGTCGACCTCCACAACCGCCAGATCGCCGAGGACGATCGCTACCTGTCGGTGATCGTTCCGACCCGGGACGGCGTGCTCGTGGCCCTTCGAACGTCCTGAGCGGGGCGAAGGGCGGTGCCCGGGCCCGCGGGAGGTGCGCCGGAGTGGAGTAGACTCCGCGCGGCCGGGCGCCGGGACGGCCCGGGGCAACGCGGCCGCACGCGATAGGCTCTGAGTCCGGGAGAGCACGTGGCCAAGAGGAAGAGCGACGTCGGAACCCTGTACAAGGGAAGCCCGGGACAGTGGTCCTGGATGGCCCACCGCATCACCGGCGTCGCCGTCATCCTGTTCCTGTTCGCCCACGTGATCGACACCGCCGTGGTCGGCTGGGGCCCGAACGCCTACAACCGCGTCACCGCCGTGTACCACAACTGGGTCGTCCGCCTGCTCGAGCTCGGACTCGTGGCCGCGGTCCTGTATCACGCCATCAACGGCGTGAAGATCATGATCCTGGACTTCTGGCCGAGCACGGCCCGTCACTTCAAGGTGCTCTCGATCCTCACCAGCGCGGTGTTCGTGCTGTCGATGGTTCCGATCGTCTGGATCATGGGCCGGGACATCCTGGACCTCGCCTTCCACTGGAACCTGTGATGGCCGCCCGCACCGATACCCGGATCGCCCCCGAGCAACCCCCGCCGTCGCCGCGCGGCGTGCTCGGCTACCGGGCCGGGCGAGAGCGCCCGGCCGGCGGGTGGGAGCTCTGGACGTGGCTGTTCATGCGCATCTCCGGCATCGTCCTGCTCTTCCTCGCCGTGGGGCACGTGCTGATCATGCACGTCGGGGGCGAGGGCGTGTCCCGCGTGAACTTCGCCTTCGTGGCCACCCGGTGGTCGAGCCCGTTCTGGCGCACCTGGGACTGGGCGCTGCTCTCGCTCGCGCTCCTGCACGGCATCAACGGCCTCCGCGTGGTCGTGCAGGACTACGTCCGACCGGTGGCCTGGCGGTTCGCCGTGAACATGCTCTTCTACGTCGTCGGGTTCGTCCTGTTCGTGCTCGGCACGGTGGTCGTGTTCACCTTCGACCCGAGCCGGTGGCCGGGGGTGGCGAGGTGACGGTCACCCACACCTACGACGCGGTGATCGTCGGCGCCGGCGGCGCCGGGCTCCGCGCGGCCATCGAGGCCTCGGACCGGGTTCGCACGGCGGTGATCTCCAAGCTCTACCCCACCCGCTCGCACACGGGGACGGCGCAGGGCGGCGTGTGCGCGGCCCTCGGGAACGTCGAGGAGGACTCGCCCGAGTGGCACGCGTTCGACACGGTCAAGGGCGGGGACTACCTCGTGGACCAGCCGGCGGCGCAGCTCATGTGCGAGGAGGCCATCGACGCCATCTACGAGCTCGAGCACTGGGGGCTGCCGTTCAACCGCACGCCGGACGGCAGGATCGACCAGCGGCGGTTCGGCGGGCACACCCGCAACCACGGCGAGGCGCCGGTCAAGCGGGCCTGCTACGCCGCCGACCGCACCGGCCACATGATCCTGCAGACCCTCTACCAGCAGTGCGTGAAGCGCAACGTCCGTTTCTTCAACGAGTTCTACGTGCTCGACCTGCTGCTGTCCGACGGCCGCGTCGCCGGCGTCGTCGCGTACGAGCTCGCGACGGGCGAGCTCCACGTCTTCCGCGCGAAGTCCGTGCTGTTCGCGACGGGCGGGTTCGGGCGCATGTTCAAGGTGTCCTCCAACGCCCACACGCTCACGGGCGACGGCCCCGCCGTGGTCTGGCGTCGCGGGATCCCGCTCGAGGACATGGAGTTCTTCCAGTTCCACCCGACCGGCGTGTACCGGATGGGCATCCTGCTCTCGGAGGCGGTCCGCGGCGAGGGTGGCATCCTGCTGAACGGCGAGGGCGAGCGCTTCATGGAGCGCTACGCGCCGACCGTCAAGGACCTCGCGCCGCGAGACCTGGTCAGCCGGGCGATCTACCAGGAGATCAAGGAGGGGCGAGGAGCTGGCCCCCGCAAGGACGCGGTCTGGCTGGACGTGCGCCACCTCCCCCGCGAGGTGATCGAGGAGAAGCTCCCCGACGTCACCGAGTTCGCGCGCGTCTACCTGTCCGTCGAGCCGACCACCGAGCTCGTGCCCATCCAGCCCACCGCCCACTACGCGATGGGCGGGATCCCGACCGACGTCGACGGGCGGGTGGTCGTCGGGCCCGACGAGACGCCGGTCCCCGGCCTGTACGCCGCCGGCGAGTGCGCGTGCGTGAGCGTGCACGGGGCGAACCGCCTGGGCACGAACTCCCTCCTCGACATCGTGGTGTTCGGAAGGCGCGGCGGACGCCACATGGCCGAGTTCGCCCAGGGCGCCGACCTCCCGGCCCTGCCCGAGCGCCCGGAGGGGTTCACCCGGGAGATGCTCGAGGGGCTGATGAGTCGCCGGGAGGGCGCGAACGCGGCCGACATCCGAAGCGACCTCCAGGAGCACATGTTCGACCTCGCGTTCGTGGTGCGGACCGAGACCGGGCTGAAGAAGATGCAGGAGATCCTGGCCGGCTTGCGCGAGCGGTACGAGCGCGTCGCCGTGCAGGACCCCGGCCGGCGCTACAACACGGAGCTGATGGAGGCGGTCGAGCTCGGCTTCCTCCTGGACTGCGCCGACGCCCTCGTCGCCGCCGCGCTCGCCCGCGACGAGAGCCGGGGCGCCCACTACCGCGAGGACCACCCCCTCCGCGACGACGAGCACTGGCTCAAGCACTCGCTCGCCTACCGCGAGGAGGACGGCTCCATCCGTCTCGAGCACAAGGACGTCAAGCTCGGTCCCTACGTGCCCATGGAGCGCAAGTACTGATGCCTCCCGCTCCCGAGTCGGCCGGCGACGTGCTGGAGACCTCCGACCAGCGGCGGGCGGGCGCCACCGGCGCCGTGACGCTCACCCTGCGGATCCGCCGCTACAACCCCGAGCTGCGCGGCGAGGAGTCCTGGTGGGACGAGTTCACGATCCAGGCCGACCCGAACGACCGGCTCCTCGACGCCCTCCACCAGGTCAAGTGGTACCACGACGGGACGCTCGCGCTTCGTCGCTCGTGCGCGCACGGCATCTGCGGGTCCGACGCGATGATGGTGAACGGCAAGAACCGGCTGGCCTGCAAGGTGCTGGTCAAGGACGTCGCCCCGAAGGTCACGGTGGAGCCGATCCGGGGGCTCCCCGTGCTGAAAGATCTCTACGTCGACATGGAGCCGTTCTTCAACGGCTACCGGTCGATCCTGCCGTACCTGATCAACGACGAGGGCGAGCCCGACGCCGAGCGACTTCAGTCCCCGGAGGAGCGCCACCGCTTCGACGACACCACCAAGTGCATCCTCTGCGCGTGCTGCACCACCTCCTGCCCGGTCTTCTGGGGCGACGACGAGTACGTCGGCCCGGCCGCCATCGTGAACGCGCACCGGTTCATCTACGACTCGCGCGACCATGGCGCCGACGAGCGCCTGAAGATCCTGTCCGAGAAGACCGGGGTGTTCCGTTGCCGGACGACGTTCAACTGCACCGAGGCGTGCCCCCGCGGGATCGAGGTCACCAAGGCGATCCAAGAGGTGAAGCGCTCGATCCTGTTCGAGCGCTTCTGAGGTGCGGACGCCGCCTCCGCCGGCCGAGGCACCGGGTCCCGCCCCGGTCCGAAGCCCACACATCGCCGGGTAGGGTCCGCCCGTGACGCACCTGGTGACGCTGATCCCGGGCGACGGCATCGGCCCCGAGGTCACCGAGGCCGCGCGCCACGTGCTCGAGGCGACCGGCGTCCGGCTCGAGTGGGCGGTCGAGCGCGCCGGGGCGGAGGCCCTGGAGCGCGAGGGCGCGACGCTCCCCGACCGGGTCCTCGATCGGATCCGGCGATCGCGGGTGGCCCTCAAGGGCCCGATCACGACCCCCGTCGGGACGGGCTTTCGGAGCGTGAACGTCGCCCTCCGGCATGAGCTCGACCTGTTCGCGGCCGTCCGGCCGGCGCGGTCGCTCCCCGGCGTGCCCACCCGCTACCCGAACGTGGACCTCGTCGTCATCCGGGAGAACACCGAGGACCTGTACGCGGGGATCGAGCTCGAGCGAGGCGCGCCGGAAACCGCCGAGCTCCGCCGGCACCTGTCGGCGCTCGGTCACGAGGTCCGCGAGGACGCCGGGATCACGCTGAAGCCGATCTCGGTCTCGGGAGCCCGTCGGATCGTCCGCTTCGCGTTCGCGTTCGCGCGCGAGACCGGACGCCGTCGGATCACGCTCGGCCACAAGGCGAACATCATGCGGTTCTCCGACGGCCTGTTCCTCCAGATCGCCCTGGAGGAGGCCCCAGCCCACCCGGACGTGGTCCTCGAGGAGATGCAGATCGACCAGCTCTCGATGCGCCTGACGCACGATCCGGAGACGTTCGACGTGCTCCTGCTCCCGAACCTGTACGGCGACATCCTGTCCGACCTGTGCGCCGGGCTCGTCGGCGGGCTCGGCCTCGCGGCGGGCGCCAACCTCGGCTGGGAGTACGCGGTGTTCGAGCCGGTGCACGGGAGCGCCCCGGACATCGCCGGGAGGGGACTCGCCAACCCCATCGCGATGATTCGCTCCGGGGCGATGCTGCTCCGCCACCTCGGGGAGGACGACGCGGCCGACGCGGTGGAGGCGGCGGTCGACGACGTGCTGCGGCGGGGCGAGGTGCGGACCCGGGACCTCGGCGGGACCGCGAGGACCGACGACGTCGCTCGAGCGGTCACGGCGGCCCTGCGGCGAGCCCGGAGGTGACGAGGCCCCGCGGCCGCGCGGTGACCAACGCCCCGCGCCGAGCGGGACCGGCGGGGTGGCAGGAGGCCCGGCGGCGCGCTACAACATAGGAAGTCGCGCCGAAGCGCAGCCCGCTTGAGAGCACGGAGGTGTGGCATATGACCGGGATGGTCGGAGACCGGATCATCGTCGAGTCCGAGGCCGTCGGCCAGCCCACCCGGGAGGGGGAGATCCTCGAGGTGATCGAGGGGGAGGTCGGCCTCCGCTACCGGGTTCGCTGGGCGGACGGCCACGAGAGCATCTTCACGCCGAGCGGCGGCTCCGCGAAGATCGTCCCAGGGACGAAGGCGCACGCCGAGACCGGCTGAGGGCGGTCAGGCCCGACCGCTCGGCTCCGGACCCCGACCGGGGTCCCGTGACGCCTCTCAGCAGCCCGGCTCGCCCGGGTGGCCGCAACAGCCCTTCAGCAGGACGATCGCGCGCCACCGATTCCGAAGGGCGAGCCGGAGCTTGCTGGCGAGCGGCCCCTCGTAGCTCGACCAGTTCGTGAACAGCAAGCGGGCGCTTCGCCGCCGGCGCTCGGCCACCTCGGTTCCTCCGTCGATCGGCCTCAGGAGCCCTCGCCGATGCGGAGCCCCTCGGGAAGGAGTTCGTTCCGGCGCCAGGGACGGATGGCCTCGGCGTAGAGATCCCGGCCCCGGCAGTCGTCCACCACCCACACCGGGAGGTCCTCGATCTCGAGCTCGCGGACCGCCTCGGGGCCGAGCTCCTCGAAGGCGATCACCCGCTGCGCGCGGATCTGCAGGGCCGCGAGCGCCCCGCCGCCGCCCAGCGCCGCCATGTAGACGGCCGTGTGCGCCTCCAGCGCCCGCCGGACCGATGGCCCGCGCCCGCCCTTGCCGATGATCCCCTTGAGCCCGACCTCGAGCAGGCGAGGGGTGTACGGGTCCATGCGGCTCGCGGTCGTCGGGCCGGCGGAGCCGATCGGGCGGCCCGGCCGCTCCGGGGTCGGGCCGACGTAGTAGACGATCTGGCCGACCGGGTCGAACGGCAGCTCCCGCCCCGCGTCGAGCAGCTCGATCAGCCGCTTGTGCGCGGCGTCGCGCGCCGCGTACACGGCTCCGCTCACCAGGACCACGTCGCCCGCCGACAGCAGTCGGACGTCCTCGTCGGACAGCGGAGCCCGGATCCGCTTTCGACCGTCCTCCAGGACCTCGACCGGCATCTCAGATCACCCGCGTCCCGGTGCGGTGGGCATGGCACTCGATGTTGACGGCGACGGGGAGCGAGGCGATGTGGGTCGGCATCGTCTCCACGTGGACGGCGAGGACGGTCTGGGTGCCGCCGAGGGACTGGGGTCCGATCCCGAGGGCGTTGCACCGCTCGAGCAGCTCGGCCTCCAGGCGCGCCACCTCCGGGTCGGGGTTCGGAGCTCCGACGTCCCGGAGCAGCGCGCGCTTGGCCAGCTCGGCCACGACCTCGAAGTTGCCGCCGACCCCGACGCCGACGATGCCCGGGGGGCAGGCGTCGGGCCCGGCCTCGGCGACGGCCTTCAGGACGAACGCCTTGACCCCCTCCACTCCGTCGGCCGGCCGGAGCATCGCGTGCCGGCTCTTGTTCTCCGAGCCGCCGCCCTTCGCATCCACCTGGATCCGAACCCGATCACCCGGGACGATCCGAACGTGGAGGAAGGCCGGCGTGTTGTCCCCCGTGTTCCTCCTCGCGAAGAGCGGATCCGCGACGATCGAGCTCCGGAGGTAGGCCTCGCGGGTACCCCGGCGCACGCCCTCGTCCACCGCCTCCTGCAGGCCCGCGCCGACCACGTGGACGTCCTGGCCGAGGTCCACGAACACCACCGTGGACCCCGTGTCCTGGCAGTAGGGGTAGATCCCCTCGGCGGCGAGCTCCTGGTTGCGGAGCAGGAGGTCCAGCACCTGACGCCCGAGCGCCGACCGCTCCCGCTCGCGCGCGCGCCGGACCGCCGCCACCATCTCGGGAGGGACGCGGTAGTTGATCTCGGCCACCAGCGCCCGCACCGCCTCGGTGATCTCGGCCGCGTCGACCTCGCGCACGGGGGCCATCTCGCGGCCATCGTAGGCACGGGTGCTTTCACCGGCCCGGGACGGATGGCACACTGCTCGGCGGCCATGGGTCCCGAGATCCTCTCGACCGCGCGCCCCACGAGGCTCCGCCTCGCGGGGTTCCTCACGATCACCCTGGGCGGCCTGCTCGTGGGCGTCGGAGCGACGCTGACCTGGGCGACCGTCGAGCCCTTCGACACGCCCACCAAGGGGGTCGACCTGTGGGAGGGAAGGGTCGCGCTGCTCGCCGGAGCGGCCGTCCTGGTCTCGATGGTGGTGATGCGGCTCCTCCTCACCGTGGCCGGCCGGCGCGCGGTGGCCGCGCTGATCCTCGCGCTCGGGCTGCTCGCCGCGGTCCTCGCGGGACTGGACGCGGCGACGGCCTCGTCCCGCTTCACCGACGCCGGGCAGCGCGACCGCATCGCGCGGGCGCTGGCGGACGAGCTTGGCGAGCCCTACGCCCGCGTTCGCGCGCGCCTGGAGGCCGTCAGCCGGCAGTTCCGGGTGCGGCTCGGCTCCGGGATCCTGCTCGTGCTTGCCGGCGGCGCGCTCGCCGCCGTCGGCGGCGGGCTGTCGATCGTGTGGGCCGGCCGGTGGCGACCGGCGTCCCGGCCGGCGGGCGAGACCCGCCCTGCCGCGAACGCTCCCGGAGGGCCCGGAGAGGCCGAGGTCTAGAGCTTCGCCAGATCGGCGCACTTGGCGCGGATTCCCTCGGCCGCGATCCGGAGCGCCCGCAGCTCGTCGTCGTTCAGATCGAGCTCGACGATCTCCTTCACGCCGCCGCGCGACAGGCGCACCGGGACCCCGACGTACACGCCGTCGATCCCGTATTGCCCCGTGCACCACGCGCAGGCGGGGAGCAGCTCGCCGGAGTCGCTCGCGATCGCCTGGACCATCCTCGCGACCGACGCCGAGGGCGCGTAGTAGGCGCTCCCCTTCTTCAGCAGGGCAACGATCTCGGCGCCGGCGTCGCGCGTTCGCGCGTACAGGCGCTCGAGCGTGGCCTCGTCGACCAGCTCGGTGAGCGGCCTCCCGTCGACCGACGCGTGGCGCGGAAGGGGGACCATCGCCTCGCCGTGCGAACCAAGCGTCATGGCCTCGACGACGCTCGGGGAGACCCCGAGCTCCTCCGCGATGAAGAACCGCAGCCGGGCGGAGTCCAGCACGCCGGCCATGCCGATCACCCGCTCCCGCGGGAAGCCGGAGACCTCCGACGCGAGGAACGTCATCTCGTCGAGGGGGTTGGTGACGACGATGATGATCGCGTCGGGGGACCCGGGCACGATCTGCTCCACCACGCTCCGCACGATGCCGGCGTTCTTGCCGAGCAGGTCCATCCGGCTCATGCCCGGCTGGCGCGGAAAGCCCGCGGTGATGACGACGACGTCCGATCCCGCGGTGTCGGCGTAGTCGTTGGTGCCGGTCACCAGCGGCTCGAAGCCCTCGATCGGGGCCGACTGCTTGATGTCGAGCGCGAGGCCCTGCGGCAGACCCTCCACGATGTCGATCAGCACGACCTCGGCGATGCCCCTCTGCACCAGCCGCATGCCGGTCATCTGACCGACGAACCCGCTTCCGACGACCGTCACGCGCATCGCCTCAGCCCTCCAGCTTCTCGATCACGGCGTCCGCAACCTGCGACGTGCCGACGGCGGTGGGATCGTCGCGGGTCGGCTTCATGTCGTAGGTCACCGAACGACCCTCGGCGATCACCGCGGCGATCGCCGACTCCAGGCGATCGGCCGCCTCCCGCTCACCCAGGTGCCGGAGCATCAGGACGCCGGACAGCATCATCGCCATCGGGTTGACCTTGTTCATCCCCGCGTACTTCGGGGCGCTCCCGTGCGTGGCCTCGAAGACCGCCGCCTCGTCGCCGATGTTCGCGCCCGGCGCGAGCCCGAGACCGCCGACGAGCCCGGCGCACAGGTCCGAGACGATGTCGCCGTACAGGTTGGGGAGCACGAGCACGTCGTACTCCTCAGGCCGCTGGACGAGCTGCATCGTGAGGTTGTCGACGATCCGGTCCTCGAACGCGACGTCGGGGTAGCCCTTCGCCACCCGCCGGGCCGTCTCGAGGAACAGGCCGTCGGAGAACTTCATGATGTTCGCCTTGTGCACCGCCGTGACCTTCCGGCGACCGTTTCTGCGGGCGTGCTCGAAGGCGAACCGCACGATGCGCTCGCTCCCCCACACCGAGATCGGCTTGATCGAGATGCCCGAGTCGTCGCGGATCCGCTTGCCGGTCTTCTCGGCCACGAGCTCGATCAGGTCCTTGGCCTCGGGCGTCCCGTGCTCGAACTCGATCCCCGCGTACAGGTCCTCGGTGTTCTCGCGCACGATCACGATGTCGACGCCCTCGTATCGCGAGCGAACGCCCGGGTACCACTTGCAAGGTCGCAGGCACGCGTAGAGATCGAGCTCCTTTCGGAGCGCCACGTTCACGCTCCGGAAGCCGCTGCCGACCGGCGTGGTGATCGGCCCCTTGATCGCGACCCGGGTCTCGCGGATCGACGCGAGCACGGGCTCGGGCAGCGGCGTGCCGTACCGGTCGACGACGTCGGCGCCCGCCTCCTGGACGTCCCAGTCGAACTCGACCCCGGTGGCCTCCAGCACCCGGCGCGTCGCCTCGGAGAGCTCGGGGCCGACCCCGTCTCCCGGGATCAACGTGACTCGATGGCTCATGACTTCGCTCCCTGTCAGGTTCCGGCCCATTGTGTCAATCCGGGCGGCGCTCGTCCCGGACCACCTCGTGCCCGGCGGCGCTCGTCCCGGACCACCCGGTGCTGACCACCGAGGGGAGGCGCCCGCGGTACGCTAGGCGCATCGTGCACCGAACGGATATCCTAACGTCAAGATACTTCCGATCGGAGCCGCCATGACCGACAAGGGCCTCGAGGAGGTCGTCGCCGCGTCCACGCGGCTGTCCGACGTCGACGGGCGGGCCGGGCGGCTCTGGTACGTCGGATACGACATCCACGAGCTCGCCGCGCGTTCGACCTTCGAGGAGGTCGTGTACCTCCTGCACAATCTTCGGCTGCCCACCGAGGCCGAGCTCGAGGAGCTGAACGAGCGGCTGGTGGGCGAGCGCGAGGTGTCGCGCTTCCTCGCCGAGCTCATGCCGACCCTCGCACAACAGACCTCCCCGATGTCGATGCTGCGCACGAGCGTCTCGGCGGCGTCCGCGTACGACCCCGACGGGTGGGACGACTCACCGGAGGCGAACGAGCGCAAGGCGATGCGCCTGATCGCCAAGACGCCGACGCTCATCGCCATGTATCACCGGATGCGGACCGGTCAGGAGGTCGTCCCCCCGAACGCCAAGCTTCCCCACGCCGCGAACTTCCTCTACATGCTGTCGGGCCAGGAGCCCGAGCAGGAGGACGCCGCCGCCCTCGACACGACGCTGGTCCTGTACGCCGACCACACGATGAACGCCTCCACGTTCACCGCCCGCGTGATCGCCTCCACGCTCGCCGACATGTTCTCGGCGATCACCGGCGCGATCGCGGCTCTCAAGGGCCCGCTCCACGGCGGCGCGAACGAGGAGGCCATGAAGATGCTCGAGGAGGTGGGCGCGCCCGAGCGCGCCGAGGCCTACGTCAAGGCCAAGCTCGCGCGGCACGAGCGGATCATGGGGTTCGGCCACCGTGTGTACAAGACCGAGGACCCGCGGGCGACGCACCTGCGCCGGCTCTCGCAGGAGATCGGCGAGCGCAAGGGCGACCCGCGCTGGTTCGAGATCTCGGCCGAGATCGAGCGCGTCGTGGGCGAGGAGAAGGGGCTGCACCCCAACGTCGATTTCTACGCGGCCAGCGTCTACCACCTGCTCGGCATCCCGCACGACCTCATGACGCCGGTGTTCGCGCTCGCCCGCATGTCGGGCTGGACCGCGCACGTGCGGGAGCAGTACGCCGACAACCGCCTCATCCGCCCCGAGTCCGAGTACATCGGGCCGCGCAACCAGCGCTACGTGCCGATCGAGGAGCGGTCGGCGCAGGCGGCGCGGTAGCGGTCGGCGCGGGCGGGGGCGGGCGCCGCGGTAGCGGTCGGCGCGGACGGGGGCGGGCGGCCCGGTAGCGGTCGGCGCGGGCGAGGGCGTCAGCGGTCCGGGGGCGGGGGCGGCATCGTCGGTGCGACTGGCATCGCCGGCGTCCCCAGGGCGCGCTCCCAGACGCGATTCAGGTGCTCCTGCACGTAGATCCCGTTCGCGATCGAGAGCACCAGCATGAAGATGATCGTGAGCGAGGGCTCCACCGTCTGCTGGACGCCCACCCGTTGCTCCATCGACTGCACGTGCCGGGCCGTGTTGTACATGGCGATGAACGGCGGCACGATGATCAGCCAGCCGAAGATCATGGCCATCAGCGAGCGGGTCGGGCTCACGGTCTCGTCGCGCTCGTAGCGGCGGATCTCGTCGTTGACCTTGTAGTACCAGACGAAGAAGTAGATCCCGAACGTGATGAAGGTCAGCCCGAGCACGCCGAGCGGGTTGCGCTTCTTGAAGGTCTGACCGCCGATCGTCACGAGCTCGGCCATGTGGCCCCTCCTCTCCGAGCCGTCTCGGGCAAGTTTAGGCGAGGCCCGTGGGCCGGGGCAGGAGGCCCGCCCCCTCGATCACGTGCCGAACGGCCTCCTCGCGGCCCATGCCCATCACGTGCACGCCGGCCAGCCCCACGATCTCGCGCAGGCGGGTCACCACCTCGATGGCCTGGCGGACGCCCTCCGCCTCGGCGTCCGGGCCGGCCTCCTCGAGCGCCCGAACGAGCTCGGCCGGGACCGCGACCCCCGGGAGGTGGTCGTTCACGTATCGCGCCTGCCCGGCGCTCCGAAGCGGAGCGATCCCGGCGATCACCGCCGCGCGCTCGAACAGCCCCCGGGCGCGCGCCGCGTCGGCCCACGCGGCGAACGCCTCGACGTCGTACACGATCTGCGTCATCACGAAGTGCGCGCCGGCGTCGAGCTTGGCGTCCAGCCGCGCCGGGTCGTAGGGCTCGGCGAGCGGCAGGTCCGCGACCCCGATGAAGTAGCGGGGCGGCACATCGATCGTCGCCCCCGACAGCAGCCGGCCCTCCTCGCGGAGCCCGGCCGCGAGACGGACGAGCTCGACGACCGAGAGGTCGGCCACGACGGTCGCCTCCGGATGGTCGCCGATCGAGACCGGGTCGCCGGTCAGGCAGAACAGGTTCCGGGCGCCGAGCGCCCACGCGCCGAGCAGGTCGGAGGTGAGGCCGAGCCGGTTCCGGTCCCGGCACGTGATCTGCAGCGTCGGCTCGATCCCCGCCCGCGCGAGGATCGCGGCGCCGGCGACGGGGGACATGTGGGCCGAGGCGGTCGGGTTGTCCGTGACGTTGGCGGCGTCGGCGTACCCGACCAGCGCCCGCGCCTGGGCTTCGACGCTCGAGCCGTCGGCCGAACGCGGGGGCACCACTTCCGCCGTCACGCAGAAGCGCCCCGAGCGGACGATCCGCTCGAGCCGGCTCGCCGGCTCGGTCACCGCGCCGCTGCCTGCGCCTCGGCCGCCGCCACCGTGTTCACCAGGAGCATGGCCACGGTCATCGGCCCGACGCCGCCGGGGACCGGGGTGATGGCGCCCGCCACCTCCCTGGCCTCGTCGAACGCCACGTCGCCGACGATCCCGTCCTCCGTCCGGTTGATCCCCACGTCGACCACGACCGCTCCCGGTCGCACCATGTCGCCGGTCACCGCCCTCGGCCGGCCGGCCGCCACCACCAGGATGTCCGCCTGCCGCGTGTGCGCGGAGATGTCCCGGGTCCGGGTGTGGCAGATCGTGACCGTCGCGTTCGCCCTCGGGCTCTTCTGGGCGAGCATGATCGCGAGCGGCATCCCGACCAGCCCGCTCCGGCCCACGACCACGACGTGCTGGCCCTGCGGATCGATCCCCGAGCGAACCAGCAGCTCGACGATCCCGTAGGGAGTCGCGGGGAGGAGCAGCCCCCGCCCGCGAGCCATCAGCCCGACGTTCGTCGGCCCGAGGCAGTCGACGTCCTTCTCGGGAGCGACCGCCATCTGGACCGCGAGCTCCGAGATGTGCTCGGGAACGGGGAGCTGCACGATCATCCCGCTGATCCTGGGATCGGCGTTCAGGCGCTCGATCTCCTCGATGACCTTGGCCTGCGACGTGCCGGCGGGAAGCTCGACCCGCTCGGAGTAGATGCCGGCCTCCGCGCAGGCCTTCTGCTTGGAGCCGACGTAGATGTGCGACGCGGGGTCGTCGCCGACGAGCACCGCGGCGAGCCCGGGGTTGACGCCGCGCGCCTGAAGCGCCCGCACGCGCTCGGCCACCTCGGCGCGCACCTGCGACGCGACGGCCTTGCCGTCGATGATGGTTGCCGTCATGTCTCGCGCATCCTATCGGCCGGCCGCGCGCTCGGCCGGACCCCCGGTCACACCGCCCGTGTCCTCGGCCCCCGCGCCGAACGCCCTCGCGACCCGCGCCCGGCCTCAGTGGCGGAAGTGCCGGACCCCGGTCACGACGACCGCGAGTCCCCGCGCCTCGGCCGCCCTGAGCACCTCCTCGTCGCGGATCGAGCCGCCGGGGTGGATCACGGCGGTGACCCCGGCCTCGGCCGCGGCCTCGACGGCGTCGGGGAACGGGAAGAACGCGTCGCTCGCCATCACGGCACCCTTCGCGCGGTCGCCGGCCTTGCGGACCGCCAGGACCGAGGAGTCGACCCGCGACATCTGCCCGGCGCCGATCCCGACGGTCGCCCGATCCCGCGCGAACACGATCGCGTTGGACTTCACGCGGGCCGCGACGGTCCGGGCGAAGAGCAGGTCGCGCCACTCATCCTCGGTCGGCTCGCGAGAGGAGACCACCTCCATGCCCTCCCGCGGCTCGGTCACCGGGTCGCGGTCCTGCACGAGCGCTCCGCCGGGGAGCACCCGCACGTCCAGCCCGCCGGCGGCCGGAAGCGGCGCGCGCACCACCCGCAGGCTCCTCCGGAGCCCGAAGGCCTCGAGCGCCTCCGCCGAGTACGCGGGCGCGACCACGACCTCGGTGAACACGTCGGCCATCGCCTCCGCGGCCGCTCGGTCGACCTCGCGGTTGAACGCCACGATCCCCCCGAACGCCGAGACCGTGTCGGACTCGAACGCGCGCCGGTAGGCATCGGCGAGCGAGCCGCCGATCGCGGCTCCGCACGGGTTGTTGTGCTTGACGATCACGGCCGCCGGCTCGTCGAAGGCGGCCGCGAGCGCGTATGCCGCGTCGAGGTCGAGCCAGTTGTTGAACGACATCTCCTTGCCGGCGAGCAGCACCTCGGCGCCGCCGAAGGCCCCCGGCCCCGCGACCTCCTCGAACAGCGCGCCCCGCTGGTGCGGGTTCTCGCCGTAGCGCAGGTCGTCCACCTTCCGCAGCGCGAGCCCGACGAACCCGGGCAGGGCGTCCTCGCGGGCGGCGAACCACCCGGCCACGGCCGCGTCGTAGGCCGCCGTGTGCGCGAACGCCTCGGCCGCGAGCGCCCTCCGCGTCTCGCGCGAGAGCCCGCCCTCGCGACGGAGCTCCTCCAGCACCTCGCCGTAGCGGGCCGGGTCGACCACGACCCCGACCGACTCGAAGTTCTTGGCAGCCGCCCGGACCATCGCCGGCCCGCCGATGTCGATCTTCTCGATGACGTCCTCGGACCCGGCGCCGCTCGCGACGGTCTCGCGGAACGGGTAGAGGTTCACCACGACGAGGTCGAACGGCGCGATGCCGTGCCGGGCGAGCTGCTCGAGGTGCTCGGGCCTTCGACGGTCGGCCAGGATCCCGCCGTGGATCTTCGGGTGGAGCGTCTTGACGCGCCCGTCGAGCATCTCGGGGAACCCCGTCACCTCCTCGACCGGGGTGACCGGGACGCCGGCCTCGCGAAGGGCGGTCGCGGTCCCGCCGGAGGAGACGAGCTCGACCCCGAGCTCGACGAGGCCTCGGGCGAGCTCGACCACGCCGGCCTTGTCGTAGACGGCCAGCAGCGCGCGACGGACGGGGCGGGTTTCACTCATCAACGGGCTCCTTCGGCGTGGTGGGATTCGGTCACGTGCGCGCCCCCGTCCCGGGGATCTCTTCGAGGACGCGGACCACGCGGCCCTCGACCCGCAGCCGGCCCTCGACGAGCGCGCGGACGGCCTTCGGATACATCCGGTGCTCGGCCTCGTGGATGCGCTCCGCGAGGGAGTCCCAGTCGTCGTCGGGCAGGACCGGCACGGCCTCCTGGGCCACGATCGGGCCGTGGTCGAGCTCCTCGTCGACGAGGTGCGCGGTCACGCCCGTCACCTTCACCCCCCAGGCCAGCGCGTCGCGAACGCCGTGGGCCCCGGGGAACGACGGAAGGAGGGCCGGGTGGAGGTTGATGATTCTGCCCTCGTAGGCGCGGAGGAGCTCGGGGCCGAGGATCCGCATGAACCCGGCCATCGCGACGAACCGGACGTCGTGCGAGCGAAGCTCGGAGAGCACGGCCCGGTCGAACGACGCGCGGTCCGGATACGCCGCGGGGTCCACGAACACCGCCGGCACGCCCCGAGCCCTGGCCCGTTCGAGCGCCCCCGCCTCGGCCCGGTCCGAGAGGACGAGGACGACCCAGGGGCCGACGACCGGGTCGTCCATCAGCGCCTGGAGGTTGGTGCCGGTGCCGGAGGCCAGCACCGCGACGCGAGCATCCACGGCCGCACGCTAGGGAGGCGCGGGCGCAACTGTCAAACGTCGGCCCGGACAGCCGGACCGATAAGCTTCGTCCGTGCCGGCAGAGGAGCGGAGAGCCAGGACCGCCGAGCGCTGCGCGCAGCACCCGGGCAGCCCGGCGGTCGCCGCCTGCGGGTCCTGCGGGCGGCCGCTCTGCCTGTCGTGCGCGGTTCCCGTTCGAGGCCGGGTGCTCGGCCCCGAGTGCCTGGCCGAGGTGCTCGGCGAGGACGCGCCCGAGCCCGAGCCCGAGGTCGCCCGCGCGAGGTCCCTCCGGCACGCCGCGGCCGGGGCGGCCTTCGCGATCGCGGTGGCCTCGACGGCGCTCCCGTGGAGCCGGTTCGGGGAGGGCTCGGGCCCGTTCGGCGCCTGGGGGCGGAGCCCGCGGTGGTCGCTCCTCGCGTCGGTCTCGGCCCTGCTCGGCCTGATCCTCTGGGCGGTGCGCCGGCGTCGCGACCTGCGCGGGTGGGGGTGGGACGCCGCGCTGGCGGCGCTCGGCTGGCTGGTCGCGATCGGGGCCACACTCGCGCTCCTGCACCCCCCCTCGTTCGCCCGCGCGGGACTTGCCCCGTGGATCGCGCTCGCCGCCGCCGCGGTCGCGGTCGTCGCGTCGTTCCCGCTCGCCGCGCGTCGGCGGCGCGGCGACGCGTAGTTGACTCGCCTGGATGCGGGGCTTTCAATACCTGGGGCTGCGGCCGCGGGCCGTGGCATCGTGCCGGGGAGAGGCCCGAAAGGAGCGCGGATGTCGCAGAGTTCCGGGTTCGACATGTCCAAGATGTCCACGGCCAGCAAGATCCTTCTCGCCGGGGGCGTCCTGTACCTCATCGATCTGTTCCTGCAGTGGAACAGGGCGTGCGCGGGGATCGGAACGTTCAACATCTGCGCCGGCGTCAGCGGCTTCCACGGTCTGGGGATCCTGAACTTCATCCTCGTGGCGCTCATCATCATCATGGAGGTCCTCGTCCTGGCCAACGTGAACGTGAGCGTGGGGACCCCGCAGGTTCGCTCGCAGATCGACGCCGGCATCGCGGCGCTCCTGCTCGTGTTCACGCTGCTCAAGGTCCTCCTCGTGGACAACGAGTTCATCTCGTGGCCGGCGTGGGTCGGGATCGTGCTCGCGGTCGTGATCGCCTATGGCGGCTGGATGCGGTGGCAGGAGGGCAGCGTCTCGGCGCCCCCGCCTCCCCCACCGGCCGGCGGAATCGGCTGATCCCAGCGAGTCGTTCGAAGGGCCCGGCCGCGAGCGGTCGGGCCCTTCGCATGGCTACCCTAGGCTCGTGCGATCCGTGAGGCGATCGTGAAGAGGTGCCCGTACTGCGCCGAAGAGATCCGGGACGAGGCGATCAAGTGCCGCTGGTGCGGCAGCACGCTCGTCCCGGAGCCCGGGCAACCCCCCGCACCCGGGCGGCCCCAGGGCTCGGCGCTACCCCCGCCCCCGAGCCCCCCGGACGCCCTGCAGTACACGCATTCCGGGCGCCGCTATCTGCTGGGCTACGGGCGAGACTTCTTCGGGATCTGGGATCGGCAGCGTCCGGGAGCGCCGGTCGAGACGTTCCCTCGCACCGACGACGGCTGGCGGCAGGCCTGGGTGCGATTCGCCGGCCTCGAGCCCTACAGCACGGAGGTCGCGCTCGGCGCTGGGAGGGCGGCCGAGGCCCCGCCGGGGCCCGGAGCCGCGGGACTTCCCGGCTACGGCCCCCGGAAGCAGGTGAGCGCGGCGTGGTGGCTCCTGCCGATCCTCATGGGCTGGCTCGGAGGGCTCATCGCCTGGCTCGTGAACCGCGACGCCGACCCCGACAAGGCTCGGGCGATGCTCGTCACGGGGATCGTCGTCAGCCTGATCGCCTTCCTGCTGGTGTTCCAGGCGCTGCCCAGACCGTAGCCCGAGCGCTCCCGGAGCCCGGCTCGGTCCCGATCACGCCGACGAGCTCGCCGAGCCTCCCCGGTCCCAGCCCGAGCTCGCGACGGCGGGCGCGGGCCGGGCGGCCAGCCGTGAGGGCTTCCGGCTCCACCACCAGGCGCCGGCGGCGCCCCCCACGACCCCCCAGGCGAGCGCGAGGAGCGATCCGCCGACCGGGTCGGGGCCCACCTGCACCGAGGTTCCTCCGCCGATCCCGGCGAGCCCCACCGAGTAGGAGGCGCCGACCCCGGCGAACCACGCCGCCGCAGCGACGAGCACGGCGAACGCCACGCCGGCGCCCGCCCCGATCGCCGCCGCCTCCCTCCGGCTCGCCGGGGCGCCCCGGGCCGCCGCCCACGCCCCGCCGAGCAGGACCGAGAGGAGCGGCACGAGCAGGAACAGGAGGTAGCCGGCCGGCGCCCGGCCGAACCGAACCGACGGCGGCCGGAGCGCCGTCAACGAGGCGCTCGACCCGCTCACGCTCCTCGGGAACCGCCAGTAGCAGAGGAAGCTCACCGAGACGCCCGAGCCTCGGGCGACGTCGCACCCGCCCATCGCCGGGACGAGCACCCACATCGACTGGTTCGGCAGCACGAGGACGTGGTGGGAGATCAGGACGGTGGTCTCGGCCGCGTCCCCGGCCGTCACGCCGTCGAAGTACGCGCGCGTGGCGTCGGGTTCGGCCACCGCGAGCACGAGCAGCCCGGCGAACGAGAGCGCGAGCCCGAGCGCGAGCATGCGAACGCCGCCCGCGAGGGCTCCGAGGACCGAGCGGCTTCGAGTGCCGGCCTCCCGCAGGCTCGACCGGGCCGACGCGAGCCCGCCGGCGGCCCCGGCCACCGCCGCGATCAGGAGCGGAAGCAGGAGCGCCTGCGCCGGCGAGGCGCGGACCTCCACCGAGCCGTTCGCGAACGCGTTCTGGGGCAGCGGGAACCGGATGACCGCGAGCAGCGAGATCACGAACGCGGGAACGGCGTAGAACGGAGCGACCTTCGCCCCGTGGAGCGCGCGCGCCAGCGCTCCGCCCTCGGAGCGCTCGGCGACCGATCGTCCCGCCGCGTACAACAGCCCTCCCGCAAGGAGCGTGAGCGCGAGGAGCGCGAGCCCCACCCCCACGCCAACGCCGAACGACCGGTTGGAGATCCCGAGACCGGACGAGCCGAACGCGCCCCCGAGGTCCAGCCTGGGGACGGTTACCTCCACCGTGACGTGGTGGAACCACTGGAAGTAGAGCCAGCCGAGCCGGCCCAGGTTCGCCGCGCTCAGGCCGGCGCGGGTGGCGACCTGCACGGCGAGCGCCGCCGCCTGCCCGATCAGCGCCATGACGACGAAGGCGAGTCCGCCGCCCACCGCCGCCCGCCCCCACCCCGCGGCGAGCGCTCCCCCGGCCGACCCAGCCCGACCGGGCGCGGGCGCGGGGGGCGGCGGGAGCTCGGTCACGGGTGCCGGGCCTCCGGGCGTGCGGTCATTGGAGCCAGACGCCTCCGCTCACGGCAGGGCCGCCTCCACGAGCTCGGCGACCTCCGTGGGGGTCCGGCCGACCTTCACGCCCGCGGTCTCGAGCGCCTCGGCCTTGGCCTGCGCGGTCCCGCTCGAGCCCGTGATGATCGCCCCGGCGTGCCCCATTCGCTTGCCGGGCGGGGCCGTGAACCCGGCGATGTAGCCGACGACCGGCTTGCTCACGTGCTCGCGGATGAAGGCCGCCGCGCGCTCCTCGTCGTCCCCGCCGATCTCGCCGATCATCACGACGAGCTCGGTCTCGGGATCGTGCTCGAACCGCTCGAGCGCCTGGACGAACCCGATCCCGTGGACGGGGTCGCCGCCCATCCCGACGCAGGTCGACTGGCCGATCCCGCGCTGGGTGAGCTCGTGCACGATCTGGTAGGTGAGCGTGCCCGAGCGCGAGACCAGGCCGACCCTGCCCGGCGCGCAGATCTCGCCGGGGATGATCCCGACGTTGGAGCGCCCCGGCGAGATCACGCCGGGGCAGTTCGGACCGACGAGCGTGGAGGGCTTGCCGCGCAGGTAGCTCGCGACGCGGGCCATGTCGCGGACCGGGATCCCCTCGGTGATGCAGACGACGAGGGGAAGCTCCGAGTCGGCCGCCTCGTAGATCGCCTCGGTCGCGAACCGGGCCGGGACGAAGATCAGCGAGGTGTTCGCGCCGGTCTCGGCCACCGCGTCGGCGATCGTGTCGAACACCGGGATGCCCTCGACGTCCTGCCCCGCCTTCCCCGGCGTGACGCCGGCGACCACCTGCGTGCCGTACGCGCGGTTCCGGAGCGCGTGGAAGGTCCCCTCCCGGCCGGTGATGCCCGAGACGACGACCCGCGTTGCCTCGTCGACCAGGATCGCCACTAGGCCGCCCTCCCCCTCGCGAGCTCGGCCGCCCGCTGCGCGGCCTCGAGCATGGTGGGCACCGAGACGATCCGCGGATGATTCGCGCGCTCGAGGATCCGGCGACCCTCCTCGGCGTTCGTGCCGTCGAGCCGGACCACGATCGGGACCTGAGGCGTGACCCGCTCGAGCGCCGCGAGCATGCCCTCGGCGACGACGTCGCACCGCGTGATCCCGCCGAAGATGTTGACGAGCACGACCTTCACGCTCGGGTCGGACAGGATGACCTCGAGCGAGGTCGCCATCGACTCCGCGCTAGCGCCGCCGCCGATGTCCAGAAAGTTCGCCGCCGCCGCCCCCGCCTGCTGGACGAGGTCGAGCGTGGACATGACGAGCCCCGCCCCGTTGCCGATGATCCCGACCTCGCCGTCGAGCTTCACGTACTGCAGACCCGCCTCGCGGGCGCGGAACTCCACGGGGTCGATCGGAAAGCTCGACTTCAGCATCTCGATCTCGCGCCGGCGCCAGAGCGCGTTGTCGTCGATCGTGACCTTCGCGTCGAGCGCGAGCACGCGCCCGTCGGAGAGCAGCACGAGCGGGTTCACCTCGACGAGCGTCGCGTCCTCGCCGGTCAGCACCTCGTACAGACCGGCGAGCACGTTCTCCACCAGGTCGCGGACCTCGGGCGGAAACGAGCCGGTGAGTCGTCGGAGGTGGTACGGGTGCAGTCCGATCTCGGGGTCGATGTGCAAGCGCCGGATCGTCTCGGGTCGGGTCCTCGCCAGCTCCTCGATGTCGACGCCCCCCTCGACCGCGACCATCGCGAGGTCGGTCCCCGTGCTCCGGTCGAGGAGCATCGCCGCGTAGAACTCCCGCGCGATCGACAGGTGCTCCTCGACGAGCACGCGCGTGACGCGCAACCCCTTGAACCCCTCCGCGAGCATCCTCGCCGCGGCCTCCTCCGCCTCCTCCGGCGAGCCGGCGAGCACCACCCCGCCTCCCTTGCCGCGGCCGCCGACCTGCACCTGGACCTTGACCACGGACGTCCCGCCGAGGATCTCGGTCGCCGCTCGCGCCGCCTCGGGGCTCTCGCAGACGATCCCGCGCGGGATCGGGATGCCGTGCCGGGCGAACAGGTCCTTGCCCTGGTGCTCGAACAGGTCCATCTACGCGGACGCCCGCTTCGCGGAGAGGCGGTCGCGCAGCCAGGCCACGATGTCGGCGGTCGGCGCGCCGGGCGTGAAGATGCGCTCGATCCCGGCGGCCTCGAGCTTCGGGATGTCCTCTCGGGGGATGATCCCGCCGCCGAACACGACGACGTCCCCGGCCCCCTTCTCGCGCAACAGCTTCACGACCTTCGGGAACAGCGTCATGTGGGCGCCGGAGTGACACGACAGGCCGACGGCGTCGGCGTCCTCCTGGATCGCGGCCTCGGCGATCTGCTCCGGGGTCTGGCGAAGCCCCGTGTACACGACCTCGAACCCGGCGTCGCGCAGGACGCGGGCGACGACCTTGACGCCGCGGTCGTGCCCGTCGAGCCCGGGCTTGGCGAGGACGATACGATGCTTCTCCGGCATGCGCGGGACAGTGTAGCGAACGGGCCGAGCTCGGCCGCTCGACGGGCGGCCTCATATACTCGATCGCGTGGCGAAGAAGCGGTTCCACTTCCGCCCGCCCGGCCTGAAGCCGACGACCAAGGTCGGCACCCTCGGGCCGTACCGCGGCCGGCTCGGCCTGGCCTGGGTGATCGCCCCGATCGTGGCGGGACTGATCATCCTCGTGGCCGGCTACTTCGCCCTGGTCCGCTGACCGGTTCTTGAACGAACTGCGGACGGACCTGCGACTCCTTCACGCGCGCGCACCGGGACAGGGCTCGGGCTGGCTCAGCCCACCTTCCGCAGCGGGGCATACGCGAGGAGCAGTCGCTTCTCGCCCGCCTCCTCGAACATGACGGTCGCCTGAGCGTCCGAGCCCGAGCCCGACACGGTGAGCACGACCCCCTCACCCCACCGGTCGTGCCGCACGGTGTCGCCGGCCGCGACCAGGAGCGGCTCGCGCCGGCCGGTCGTCACGACCTCCCGGATCGAGGGCCCGCCTCCGCGGCCGATCACCGCTCCCTCGGCCTCCTCCTCGCCCTCGATCGTGCGGACGAGGTCCTCGGGGATCTCCGACAGGAACCGCGAGGGCGGGTTGTACGACGTCGTGCCGAACAGCGACCGGCTCCATGCGTAGCACAGGTACAGGCGCTGCTTGGCGCGCGTGATGCCGACGTAGGCGAGCCTCCGCTCCTCCTCGAGCTCGGCCGAGTCGCCCATCGACCGGTAGTGCGGGAACACGCCGTCCTCCATCCCGATGATGAACACGACCGGGAACTCGAGGCCCTTGGCGTTGTGGAGGGTCATGAGCGTGACCGTCCCCGCCTCCTCGTCGTACTCGTCCTGCTCCGAGACGAGCGCGGTCTGCTCGAGGAACCCGGCGACGCCCTCGTCGGGGGAGCGCTCCTCGTACTCGGCGGCGGCGCTGGCGAGCTCGCGGATGTTCTCGATCCGGCTCTCGGCCTCGACGGTGCGCTCGGCCTCGAGCTCCATGAGGTAGCCCGACTCGGTCGCGGCGGCCTCCACCATCCGGCCGGGCCCGGCCCCCGACGCGAGCGCCTCGGCGAGCCGGTCGATCACCTGGACGAACCCCGCCACGGCCCCCCGCGCGCGCGGACCGAGCCCGTCGACCTCCTCGACCCTGCGGCACGCCTCGAGGAACGGGATCTCCTCGAAGCGCGCGAACCGCTCGAGCGCGGCCACCGTCTGCTCGCCGATCCCCCGCTTCGGCGTGTTGATCACGCGCCGCGCCGAGACCACGTCCTGCGGGTTCACCAGCAGCCGGAGGTAGGCCAGCACGTCCCGGATCTCCTTGCGCTGGTAGAACCGCACCCCACCCACGACCCGGTACGGGAGCCCGGCCCGCGTGAGCACGTCCTCGAGCACCCGGCTCTGCGCGTTGGTCCGGTAGAACACGGCGACGTCGGAGTAGCGGAACCCCTCCTCCTCGACCAGCCGGTAGGTCTCCTCGGCCACGAACAGCGCCTCCTCGTGGTCGTTCTCGGCGCGGAAGCGGACCGCGAGCTCGCCCCCATCGGCGTCGGTCCACAGCGACTTGGGCTTGCGCTGGACGTTGTGCTCGATGAGCGCGTTGGCCACCGCGAGGATGTTCGAGGTCGAGCGGTAGTTCTGCTCCATCAGGAACACGGCGGCGTCGGGGTAGTCGCGCTCGAAGTCGAGGAGGTTCTGGATCGTCGCGCCCCGCCAGGAGTACACGCCCTGGTCGGCGTCGCCGACCACGCACACGTTGCGGTACTTGGCCGCGAGCAGGTTGACGAGCTCGTACTGGGCGCGGTTCGTGTCCTGGTACTCGTCGATCAGGATGTAGCGGAACCACTCCTGGTAGTGCTCGAGCACGTCGGGGGATCGCCGGAACAGGCGGACGGTCTCCGCGATCAGGTCGTCGAAGTCGAGCGCCCCGGCGGCGAGCTTGCGCCGCTCGTAGCCCTCGTAGACCTTCGCGATCGTCTGCTCGTAGAAGTTGCCGGCGAGGGCCGCGAACTCCTCGGCGGACAGGACGTGGTCCTTCGCCTTGCCGATCGCGGCGGCCATCGCCCGGGGCGGGTAGCGCTTGGCATCGACGTTCAGGTCGCGCAGGACCTGGGCGATCAGTCGCTCGGTGTCGCCCTCGTCGTAGATCGTGAAGCTCGCCGGGAGGCCGAGACGCTCGTGCTCCCGGCGGAGGATCCGCGCGCACGCCGAGTGGAACGTGAGGATCCACATGCCGCGCGCGATCCGCTCGCCGAGCAGCGCCTCGACGCGGTCGGCCATCTCACGAGCGGCCTTGTTCGTGAACGTGATCGCGAGGATCGCGTAGGGAGAGACGCCTCGCTCGCGGATCAGGTACGCGATGCGGTGGGTGAGGGCCCGGGTCTTGCCCGATCCCGCTCCCGCGACGATGAGGACCGGCCCCTCGGTGTGGAGCACCGCCTCGCGCTGGACGGGGTTCAGCGTCTCGAGCAGGGGGGACGTGTCGGCCACGGGGAGCATTGTAGGGGGGCGGCCGGACCGGACGATGGGCGGCGGTCTCCGCAACGATCCCTCGGGCCCGAGATCCGCCCGAGTTCTGGCACACTCGTGCCGTGCAGGACACGACCTCGACCCCCGAGGCGCCCCCGGTCGCCGCCGGCCGGGCGCGCGGGCTCGACGTCCGGCGGGCGCTCCGGATCCTCGGGACGCTCTGCGTCGCGCTCGCGTTCGGGATCGCGGGCTACCTCGGCTGGCTGCTCTGGGGAACGGGCCTCACCACCCAGCGGTGGCAGTCGGCGCACCGCGCGGCGTTCGAGCGGCGGGTGGACACGAAGACGCCTCCCCCTCCTGGGGTCGACACCGTCCACGTCCCAGGCAGCGCCGTCGCGATCATCCGGATCCCGCGGATCTCGCTCGACATGGTCGTCGTGGAGGGGACCGACACGGCGGACCTCGAGAAAGGCCCCGGCCACTACACCGACACCGCCTACCCGTGGCAGGACCACGGGCGGGTGGGGATCGCCGGCCACCGCACCACGTACCTGCACCCGTTCTTCCACCTGGACCAGATGCGCGTGGGCGACCCGATCGTGCTCGAGACCAAGTACGGGACGTTCCGCTACCGGGTGACCCGGGTGTTCAGCATCCCCTCGGCCGGATCGGGCGTCGTCCTGGACCAGACGGTCAGGCCGACCCTCGTGCTCACGACCTGCGACCCGCCGTACTCGGCCGCGAACCGGCTGATCGTCACGGCCGACCGCGTCCCGGGGCCCTAGCGGGTCACTCCCACTCGATCGTGCCGGGCGGCTTGCTGGTGACGTCGTAGGTGACCCGGTTGACGCCGCGGACCTCGGCGATCACTCGGGAGGAGATTTGCTCGAGGACCTCGTAGGGCAGCCGGGCCCAGTCGGCGGTCATCGCGTCCTCGCTCGTCACCGCGCGAAGGACGATGGGGTGCTGGTACGTGCGCCCATCCCCCATCACGCCGACGCTCCGGACGTCGGCGAGCAGCACGGCGAACGCCTGCCACAGGTCGCCTTGGAGGCCGGCCCGGCGGACCTCCTCCTGCACGATCCGGTCGGCCGCTCGCAGGATCTCCAGGCGCTCGCGCGTGACCTCGCCCACGATGCGCACGGCAAGACCGGGACCGGGAAAGGGCTGGCGCCCCACGATCTCCTCCGGCAGGCCCAGCTCCTCCCCGACGCGCCGGACCTCATCCTTGAACAGATCCCGAAGCGGCTCGACGAGCTCGAGCTCCATCACCTCCGGGAGGCCGCCGACGTTGTGGTGGCTCTTGATAAGGGCCGCGGTCCGTGAGCCGGACTCGATCACGTCGGGGTACAGCGTCCCCTGGACCAGGAACCGCGCGGCGAGCGGTCGCGCGGCCTCCTCGAACACGCGGATGAACTCCTCGCCCACCGCCCGGCGCTTCGCCTCCGGATCCGTGAGGCCCGCCAGGCGCCCCACGAACCGGTCGGCGGCCTTCACGTGGACGAGCGGGACGCGGAAGTGCCGCGAGAACGCGTCCTCGACCTGTTCGGGCTCGCCATCGCGGAGCAGCCCGGTATCGACGAACACGCACGTCAGCTGGTCCCCGACCGCCCGGTGGACCAGGAGCGCGGCCACCGCCGAGTCCACCCCCCCGGAGAGCGCGCAGACCACCGCGTCCGCCCCGACCTGCTCGCGGATCCGCGCGACCGAGCGCTCGATCACGTTGGCCGGCGTCCAGTCCGGGAGCAGCCCACATCCCTCGTAGAGGAACCGCTTCATCACGTCGAGCCCGCGGGGCGTGTGCGCCACTTCCGGGTGGAACTGCACCCCGAATAGCCCCCGCTGCCGGTCCTCCATGGCGGCGACGCCCGAGGCCTCGGTGTGGGCCGTCACCCGAAAGCCCTCCGGCGGCCGGGTGACGGCGTCGCCGTGGCTCATCCAGACCGTGTCCTCGGGCGGCAGATCGGGCAGGAGCACACCCGGCTCGTCCACGGCCAGGGTCGTGCGCCCGTACTCGCGAAGGCCCGTCGCGCGGACCTCGCCCCCGAGCTCGCGTGCCATGAGCTGGTGGCCGTAGCAGATCCCGAGGACCGGGACCCCGAGCCGGAACACGCCGGGGTCGACCGAGGGGGCGCCGGGCTCGTACACGGACGCCGGGCCGCCCGACAGGATCAGCCCCGCGGGCCGCCGGGCCTTCAGCTCGGCCGGCGACAGGTCGTGCGGCACGATCTCGGAGTAGACGCGGCACTCGCGGACGCGTCTCGCGATGAGCTGCGCGTACTGCGCCCCGAGGTCCACGACGAGGACCGGGCGCGTCTCCGAGCGCTTCGACGGCCGCTCGGAGGTCGTGTCCGGGCTCACGCGCTCAATGCCCCATCCCGACGCGCTGCTGCGTCTGGTAGGTCTTGCCCTCGGTCTTGATCCCCGGCGCGATGACGAGCTCGGCCTTCTGGAACTCCTTGATCGTGGCGTAGCCCGTCGTCGCCATCGAGGTCGCGAGCGCGCCGAACAGGTTGAACGTGCCGTCGTTCTCGTGCGCCGGTCCGACCAGGATCTCCCGGAGCGAGGCCACCTGCTGCGTCCTCACCCTCGCCCCGCGCGGAAGCGTCGGATGGAACGTGGCCATGCCCCAGTGGAACCCGCGCCCGGGCGCCTCGTACGCGCGGGTGAGCGGCGAGCCGATCATCACGGCGTCGGCGCCGCAGGCGATCGCCTTGGCGATGTCGCCGCCGGTCCGCATGCCGCCGTCGGCGATCACGTGGCAGTAGCGGCCGGTCTCCCGCAGGTGCTCCGAGCGAGCGGCCGCCGCGTCCGCGATCGCGGTGGCCTGCGGCACCCCGACGCCGATCACGCCGCGCGTCGTGCAGGCGTTTCCCGGACCGACGCCGACCAGCACGCCGACCGCGCCGGTCCGCATGAGGTGGAGCGCGGTCTGGAACGAGGCGCACCCCCCGACGATGACCGGCAGGTCGAACGTCGCGATGAACTCCTTGAGGTTCAGCGGCTCGGTGCGGGTCGACACGTGCTCGGCGGAGACCACCGTCCCCTGGATCACCAGGAGGTCGAGCTCGGCCTCGAGCACCAGGTTCGCGTACTGCCGGACCCGCTGCGGGGTGAGCGAGGCGCAGGCGACCACGCCCCCTTCCTTGATCTCGCGGATCCGGCGGACGATCAGCTCCTCCTTCACCGGCTCCCGGTAGATCTCCTGCATCCGGCGCGTGGCCTTCTCGTCGGGAAGCGAGGCGATCTCCTCGAACAGCGGCTCGGGATCCTCGTAGCGGGTCTGGAGGCCCTCGAGGTTCAGGCAGGCCAGGCCGCCGAGCCGGCCGACCTCGATCGCGGTGGCCGGCGAGACGGCCGCGTCCATGGCCGCGGCCATCATCGGGAGCTCGAAGCGGTACGCGTCGATCTCCCAGGAGATGTCCACGTCGTCGGGGTCGCGCGTGCGCCGGGACGGCACGATCGCCACCTCGTCGAACCCGTAGGCGCGGCGCGCCGTCTTACCGATGCCGACCTCGATCTCCATGCGTCTCCCCCAAGGTGCGCGAGACGCCCACCCGGAACCACCGGATGGGCGTCAGCCTGCCGACATGTCTGGAAGGTACCACGCGATCCGTCCCGGGGGGCTGGTCGGACGGTGATTGAACCCGGCCCGCGCGGGCCTCATCATCGGGCTCGCAAGCCCCCGACCTCCGAGGTGGTGCTCGATGGACGGACCGCGGCTGCGGCGAGGACTGTTCGGCTACTCGCGGCGGAGCGTTCGGATCGCGCTCGCCGAGCGGGACGCTCGGGTCCTCGCAGCGACCGAGCGCGAGCGCGAGGCCCGAGCCCGCGTCCGGGAGCTCGAGTCCCGGCTCGCCGGCGCCGAGGCCCTCGCCCTCGAGCTCCGGGCCGAGGCGGGCGCCCTGCTCGAGGGGCTGGAGGCGCAGACCGCCCGCCGGCTCGAGGCCGAGGACGCCAACGACCGTCGCGAGGGGGTGAACGACCTCCTCCGCGCCGAGCTCGCGGCGGCCCGCAGGGACTTCCTCCGGGAGCACGCGCGGGCCGAGGCGGCGCTCGCACGGGCGGCGGCGCCCGAGACCGGGCCGTTCATCGTGCTGCCCGACCTCGAGGCGGCCTCGGGAAACGGAGCCCGCGCGCGGGACGAGATCGCCCACCGCTGAGCTCCCGCCGAGCGCGTCTGCGGGCCGGCCGGGCCCGGCGGCCGCCTACCGCCCTTCGGCGACGTGGCCGGTCTCGGTCACGCGAAGGTCGGTGAGCCCCGAGTGCAGCTTCGGTCCCTCGACCAGGATCGTCGGGTCCTGGATGTAGCCGAGGTTCGCGAGCGTATCGAGCACGTGCTGGAGGGACTCCCGAGGCGTCTCGTTCATCGTGTCGATCACGAGCTCCGGCGCGAGCGGCGGCTCGTAGGGGTCGTCGACGCCGGTGAACCCCGTGAGCTCGCCGGCGAGCGCCTTCTTGTACAGGCCCTTGGGGTCCCGGTGGGCGGCGATCTCCTCCACCGTCGCGTACACGTAGACCTCGACGAACTCGCCGATCATCGTGCGCACCCGGTCGCGCGTCTCGCGGTACGGCGAGATCGGGCAGCAGATCGTGGCCACGCCGTTGCGGGTGAGGAGCTGGGCCACGTACCCGATCCGCAGGATGTTCGTGTCCCGGTCCTCCTTGGAGAAGCCGAGCCCCTTGGAGAGGTTCTTGCGCACCTCATCGCCGTCCAGGATCTCGGTCTTCATCCCCCGGGCCTTCAGCTCGTGGTAGAGCATCTCGGCGATCGTGGACTTCCCGGCCCCCGACAGCCCCGTGAACCAGACGGTGAACCCCCGCTGCTCCGGATGGTGCGTCACCGAAAGCTCCTTCCGACCGCCCCCTCGGGCGTCTCGATGCCGAACAGATCCATGATCGTCGGACCGACGTCGATCAGGCGAAGGCCCTCCACCCGCCCGGTCGGCTGGCCCGGAAGCCCCGACATGACGAAGATCCCCGCTCGATCGTGGTTGGCTCCGTCCGGCCCGGTGTCGTTCTCGTGCGTGAAGATGTCGGGGTTGCCGACGGTGCCGACCGAGCGCCACCGCAGGTCCCCGAAGTACACGATGAGATCGGGCGCGACGCCCCGAACGTCCGGGTAGACCTCCTGCGGCTTGAACACTCGCGTCCCGAGCGGCTGGCCGTCGGGACCCGTCCCCGCCTCGAGCTTGGCGATCAGCTCGTCCCGGACCTCCTCGTACCGCCCGGGCTCGATCACGCCCTGCGGCTCGCGGCCCCTCACGTTCAGGAACAGGCGGCCGTAGTAGCCTCCGTCCCCCCACGCCACGGTGCGGCTCCAGTCGATCGGGGCCTTCGCGATCGGCGTGACGCCGGAGAGCGGCTCGGACATCCTCAGGTACCCCTCGCGCATCAGCCAGTCGTTGATGCAGACCCCGCCCTCCATCCGCCGCGCGCCGTGGTCGGACATCACGATCGTGACGGCGTCGTCGGGGATGAGCTCGAGGAGCGAGCCGATCTCGGAGTCGAGGTAGCGGAAGTACTCGGGGAAGGCCGACTCGAACGGGTTGCCCGGCTCGTACTTGGGGTGCCCCGGGTCCCAGCACTGCCAGAACACGTGCTGGAGCCGGTCCAGGCCCATCTCGACCATCATGAAGAAGTCCCACGGCTTGTCGACGATCAGGCGCCGGGCGACCTGGAACCGGCGCTTGGTCATCGCGAACAGCTGCTGCATCACGAACTCCATCCCCTTCTCTCGGAAGTTGGGGATGTCGAAGAGGTAGGGCTCGCCCCCGAGCTCCTCCTCGATCTCGGCCGCGAGCTCCACCGGGTGGGTGTAGCTCTTGGCCGAGGGCGGCGTGAGGAAGCACGAGACCCGCCAGCCCTCGACGGGCTTGGGCGGGTACCCGGGCGGCACTCCGAGCAGCACGGACCTCCCGCCGCGCCGCCCGAGGAGGTCCCACACCGCGGGCTCGGTCACCGACTCGGAGGTCGCGATCGACAGGCCGTCGTAGGAGTGATCCTTGCGGTTGCGGAACCCGTAGATGCCGAGCTGGCCCGGCGTGGTGCCGCTCATCGAGCACGCCCACGCGGGCACCGTGATCGGCGGGGTGATGCTGTCGAGCTCGCCGTGCAGGCCGCCGCTCATCAGCTTGTGGAGGTTCGGCATCTCCGAGGCGAGGTCGCCGAAGACGAGCGGGGCCGCGGCGCAGTCGAGCCCGATCACGGCGACCCGGGGTCCCTGGATCATGGTCCGTCCTTCGTGAGTCGTCACGGAAACCGAGCCGGGCGGCCCGCCACGGCTCGGCGGCTCATCCTACCAACCGGCTCGACGGGCCGACCAAGCTGCGAGAATGGCATGCGTGAGGCTCCTGCGAACGACCCTGTTCGTCCGGGCGGCGCTGTGGACTCTCTGGGGTTTCGCGGCCGGGATCGTCCCCAGGTGGCTGGTGCGCACGGTGCTCTCGCAGCCGCCGCTCGGCGAGTACGCCTGGCTGCGTGCCGCCGCGGTCATGGCGGTCGTGCTCGCGATGCTCATGGTGCTGGTCGCGCAGCGGCTGGAGGAGCTCTGGTGGTGGAGCTGGGCGTTCGTGCTCCTCGAGCTCGGCACGACCGCGGTGTTGGCGCTGAACGCCCTCGTCGGCCTGCCGAAGCACGCGGCGGCCTGGCCCTGGTGGACGGGAGGGGGCGTGAGCGCCGTCTTCGCCGCCCTGCTCCTGCTCGCGCTCGGCCGGATCGGGCTCCAGCGCCAGCCGGAGTAGCGCGAACGGGGCCGGATCGCCCCGGCCCCGTTCGCGGTCGCCGCGGTACTAGTCTGTAACGGACTAGTGCACGTGACCGTGGCCGCCGCCGGCCGCCGCCGGCTCCTCCTCCTCGGGCTTCTCGACCACCGTGCTCTCGGTCGTCAGCACGAGCGCCGCGATCGACGCGGCGTTCTGCAGCGCGGAGCGGGTGACCTTGGCCGGGTCGATGATCCCCGCCTGCACCATGTCGACCCAGCGGCCGGTCGCCGCGTCGTAGCCGCGACCGTCGCCCTCCGCGCGGATCTGCTGGACGATCACCGCCCCCTCCGCGCCGGCGTTGTGGGCGATCAGGCGCGCGGGCTCCGAGAGGGCGTCGCGAACGATCTTGGCCCCGGTCGCCTCGTCGCCGGTGAGGTCGAGCTTGTCGACGGCCTCCTCGGCGCGGATCAGGGCCACCCCGCCGCCGGGCACGATGCCCTCCTCGATGGCCGCGCGCGTGGCCGAGAGCGCGTCCTCGATCCGGTGCTTCTTCTCCTTCAGCTCCACCTCGGTGGCCGCGCCGACCTTGACGACGGCCACGCCCCCGGCCAGCTTGGCCAGGCGCTCCTGGAGCTTCTCGCGATCCCAGTCGGAGTCGGTCTTCTCGATCTCGGCCTTGATCTGGTTGACGCGACCCTTGACCTCGGCCTCGTCCCCCGCGCCCTCGACGATCGTCGTGTCGTCCTTGGTGACGACCACCTTGCGGGCGCGACCGAGCACGTCGAGGCCGACGTTCTCGAGCTTGAGGCCGAGCTCCTCGCTGATCACCTGGCCGCCGGTCAGGATCGCCATGTCCTGCAGCATGGCCTTGCGCCGCTCGCCGAACCCGGGGGCCTTGACGGCCACGGCGTTGAACGTGCCGCGGATCTTGTTGACGACCAGCGTCGCGAGCGCCTCGCCCTCGACGTCCTCGGCCACCAGGAGGAGCGGCTTGCCGGCCTGCAGCACCTTCTCGAGCAGCGGGAGGAGCTCCTGAACGCTCGAGACCTTCTTGTTCACGAACGCGATGTAGGGGTCCTCGAGGACCGCCTCCATGCGCTCCTGGTCGGTGACGAAGTACGGCGAGATGTAGCCCTTGTCGAACTGCATGCCCTCGACGAACTCGAG
>Ga0070741_10000978_pt1 | contig 93657 bp, 89 predicted proteins | sample Coa_R1_4_FD_66440 | JGI IMG/M metagenome (GOLD analysis project Ga0070741, IMG submission 66440) | Surface soil microbial communities from Centralia Pennsylvania, which are recovering from an underground coalmine fire - Coalmine... | ecosystem: Environmental > Terrestrial > Soil > Unclassified ...
GCTCGTTCCTGAGGGATGCCTTTCGCGAGGGTGCTCTTTAAGGCGGAACGGGTGCGGTCCCTGCGGGCGGAGCCACACACTTCGCTCCCGGGCGGCTTCGGACCCCGCCTCTCCGGCACTACGACTGGGGCGCGAGGAGCTCGCTAGTAAAAGGGGTTGTGGCGGTGCAAGCCGCTGCAGATCCCGGTAAGCGCGGCCCGAAGCTGAGCCAGAGGTAACAGCCTGGCGAGTGCCGCGGTGGAGCGCCGAGAGGCGAGCGCGCCCGAAGCGCATTGCGGCGGTAACGTCGCAGTTGCGTGGCGCGCGCCGCGCCCGAAGCGTGCTCAGGCGGTAACGCCTGGGCATGTGGCGCGGTTGGTAATGCGTATGCGCCTGTCGGCGCTCCGCCTCCCTCATTTTATTTGCCGGGAGGCAAAGCTTTCGTGCCGTACCGTTCGTGCGCTTGGCGAAGCTCCGATGCCCCCCGCATCGCGAGAACGAGACATTGCCACTGGAGGCCGGAACGACTGGAGGCCGGAATGACCCAAAAATCCTGCGCGCAACCGCTAGCCGCCTTTTTGCTCTCCACCCTCCGCCCCATCCGCCGCAAGCGGCGGCGTGGGCCAGCGCTCGTGGGTGATCGGCACCACCATGTGCACCGCAAGCCCCTTGCGGCCGAAGGTGCGGGTGACCTCGCCGTTCAATTGCCGCTCGATGACGAGCGCGATCAGGCGCGAGCCGAAGCCGAGCTTGCGCGGCCGCCGGGTCGGCGGCCCGTTCTTCTCGACCCAGTCCAGCACCAGCGTCGCGCCGCGCCCGGTTCGGCTGATCGACCAGCTCAGCTCGAGCTGGCCTTTCTGCCGCGACAGGCTGCCGTGCTTGACCGCGTTGTCGGCGAGCTCGTGCAGCGCGGCGCTGAGATTGAACACCGGATCCGATTCGAGCTCCACGTTGGGTCCGCTGAAGGCGATGCGGTCGAGATACGGACCGAGCAGGGTGTAGAGCAGGTCCATGATCGGGATCGATTGGCCGCCACCCTCGGTGATCAGCCGCTGCGCGCTGGCAAGCGCCAGCACGCGGGCGCGGTATTTGTTGCCGAGATCGGCGATGTTCTTCGAGTTGCGCGCGGTCTGCGAGAACAGCGCCAGCAGCTGCGAGAACAGGTTGCCCGAGCGATGGCGCATGTCGCGGATCATCAGCTCGTGGCGCCGCTCGAGCTGGCGCCGCGCGATGGCGCCGGCCAGGATATTGGCGACCGCGGCGAGGAACACAGTCTCGTGCGATGTGAATGCGCGCCGGGCTTTGGTGCAGACGCCGAGGATGCCGTAGAAGCGCTCATCGCGTCCGGCAATGGCGACACTGAGCCCCGACACGCAGGCGTGTTTATGCAGATAATCGTGGACCCGGAATCGAGTCTCAGCGGCGAAATCCTCGGTGACCACAGGCAGCGACGAATCGAGAATAAAGCGGCAATAGCTGCCGGCGTCGGCCGACGCGATGGCCGTGCGGATCAGCTCCGGCTTCCAGCCAAAACCGGCACGCAGCAACAAGTCGTCGCTGCCGGGCAGCAATTCGAGAATTTTGACGAAGTCCACCGCAAGCGTCGTCGCCACCGTGGTTACGGTGTCGTTGAGCAGATGTTCGAGGTCGGCCTGCGCCAGCGCGCGCTCGCCGAGCTGGGCCAGCGCTTCCTGCTGCTTGACCCGGTTGCGCAGCTCGGCCTCGAGCTCGACGCGCTCGGTGATGTCGCAACACAGGCCGTACATGCGTTCGGCCGTGCCGTCGTTGTACGCCACGCTGCCGCTCGCCTCCAGCCAGCACTCCTTCTGGTCGGGCTGTTCGGCCAGGCGGTAACGCACCCGGAAGGCCGCCCGCGTGCGCACGGCCTCGCGCAGCGTCTCGTCGAGGTCCTTGCGGTCGTCGGGATGAACCGCGCGCAATGAACCGGCCATGGTGCCGTCGAAGCCGGCGGGCGGCAGGCGGTGCAGCGCCTCAAGATTGTTCGACCAGGTCAATGTGGAGGTCGCGATATCGAACGACCACACGCCGATCCGCGTGCTGGCGAGTGCGGCACGGACCGTCCCGAAATGAGGAAAGAACTCTTTGGCTATTTCGTCCGCCGACCGGGAGTTCGGTTCAGATAATGCCGAGTCCTGCAATTGGGGTTGATTCATCCGCTACACTTCATCGAGCCAGCCGGGAAATCAGTGTGACTCTTCAAACAGTAAAACGGCTGAATGCTCCGCGGGTTGCGGGCGGGGCTCGCAAATGAAGCGCGGTCATGGGCGGCCGTGCGATGCTGCGGGGCAAACCAGCGGCCCCGCAGCCGTTGGCGATTTAATAGACGCCGGACAAAGTCCCGTTGTTCCGCGCTGTGGCGCGCGGTTCGGCCATTGCGGGAATGTGCGCTGCGGTGCGCTGCGGCGCGACGCCGCGGGCCGGCGCATAGCTGATCTGCCGGGCGCGGCCGTCAGACAGCACGATCACTTTGGTGCCGACCTGCACGCGGCTGAACAGGTCGATCACGTCCTGGTTGAGCATGCGGATGCAGCCGCTCGACATGTGCTTGCCGATCGAGGTCGGATCGTTGGTGCCGTGGATGCGGTAATCGGTGTGGCCGAGATAGAGCGCACGCGCGCCGAGCGGGTTGCCGGGGCCGCCGGCGACCCAGCGCGGCAGATACGGCTGGCGCGCCACCATGGAGGACGGCGGGATCCAGTCCGGCCATTCGGCCTTGCGGGTGATCGTCTCGACGCCCGACCATTCAAAACCCTGGCGGCCGACGCCGATGCCGTAGCGCAGCGCGCGGCCGCCGCCGAGCGTCAGATAAAGCGACGTATGCGCCGGGTCGATGATGATCGTGCCGGCCGCTTCGGTGCCGCCGTAGGCGACGACCTGGCGCTGCAGGGCAGGGGGCGCGGCTTCGTCCTGGTCGGGTGCGAAACTGTAGCTCGGTGCGGCATTGGCCGGCCCGTAGGACAGCGCCTGCGCCGCGGCCGGAGCCGCCGACAGGGTGAAGAGACCTGCAAACAACAAGCATGCGCCGCACAAGCGGGCGGAGACGTTCGCTGACATGATACAGTCCCCCGTGTGAAAACCGTCGCCCAACAATCGCGCGAGTCTGTAAAAAGTTCCGCGCCGGCTTGCGTCCTGATTTGAATCAAATGCCCGGCAGCGGAGGGACGCGAAGGCGTGCGCGATAGACGCTTCCCGCCCGACACCTGTATGTCGCGCCGCGGCGGCAAAAGGTTCAAACCGGCCGATAAGAAATCGACGACCGCGCGCAGCGGAGATCAAAAAATGGAACGGCGCTCGGATAGCGCAATTCCGCTCAAATCGTGCAGTGGCACTAGGCCATGCAGCGGCCGTAAACGACCACGGGCGCGGGCGACGATACCGGGCTGAACGCCGGATCGCAGCCGATCGGGGCCCTCTCCTGGGTCTGCAGGCCGTCGGGCATGGGCAATTTGCGCCACGCGCCCGGGCTTCCCTGGCCGTCCGGGGCCGGATGGACCAGCGGCAGCCGGTCGCCCTTGCGGTAGCGGTTCACCGTGACCGGCGGGGTCCGCTCCGTGACGCCGGGGCCATTGCCCGGCACCGCACCCAGGAGCGGATCGAGACCGACCAGAAAGACGGCGAGCGCAACGATCGCGAGCGCGCCCATGACGCGAGGATAGAGGCGGAGAATAACGAGCCTGGCCATCGGAGCATCTCCGAAAACGCCGGGACGATCGTCGCAACGATCACCCGCGTATGCGTAACGCCAAAGGCCCCCCGAACCGATACGACACCGACGCCGCAACGTTGTGAGTGGCGACGTGGTTCCTTGCGGTTCAATATTTTCACTGGGTCGTGATGGGGAACTCGCCGCCGGCCGCGGTCAGGCCAAAAAATGAACCACCGACATCCGGGCGTCGGCTCGGAACAAACTTCGCCGTCGCGCTTTGTTGTGGCGGACCGGCCATCCTTTCCCCCCTCCCCCCGTGCTTGGCCGGCCAAGTTGGGCGCAGCCGATATGCCGATCGGCTGCGCCCTTGCTTTTGTTGTTGCTCACCGATCATTGGCCCAAAGCGCCACGGCGCAGTGTCCTTGCCAACGCGCCTGCCTTGGGTGAAGCTCGCCTATCCGCAAGCGTGGTGAGGGCATCATGTTGTCGCGCCGATATTTGCTCCGGCTGGCAGGCACGGCGGGCGCCGCTTCGGCATTTGCCGCGGATGCACGCGCGCAAGCCTACCCGTCGCGGCCGGTACGCTGGATCGTGCCGTTTCCCGCCGGCGGGGCAACGGACCTCGTGGCCCGGCTGTTGGCGCAATGGCTGTCGACCCGGCTCGGCCAGCAATTCGTAGTCGAGAACAAGCCGGGCGGCGGCACCAATATCGGCGTCCAGGCCGCGGTGAATGCGCCGGCCGACGGCTATACGCTGCTCTTCATCTTCACCACCAACGTCATCAATCCGTGGCTGTACAAATCGCTGCCGTTCGATTTTCTGCACGACATCGTGCCGGTGGCCGGGCTTGCCGAGCTGCCGCTGGTCATCGACCTGCATCCCGCCGTCCCGGCCAAGACGCTTGGCGAGCTGATCGCCTACGCCAAGGCCAATCCGAACAAGCTCAATTTCGCTTCGTTCGGGGCGCGCACCATCAGCGATCTGTCGATCCAGCTATTGGCCATGACGGCCGGCATCGACGTGGTGCGCGTGCCGTACGCGGGCGGCGCGCCGATGCTCACCGACCTGATGACCGGGCGCGTCCGGGCTGGCGTCGATGCGCTGCCCAATTCGCTGCCGCACATCCGCGCCGGCGCCGTGCGCGGCTTGGCCATCCTCTCGGCCAAGCGGTCGCCGGCCCTGCCCGACGTGCCGACCGCCGGCGAGACCTTGCCGGGGTTTGTGGTGCAGGCCTGGACCGCCATGGGCGTGCCGCGCGGTACGCCGGCGCCGATCGTCGAGCGGCTCAATCAAGAGATCAATGCCGGCCTCGCCGACCCCGGCATCAAAGCCCGCCTGGCCGAAGTCGGCGGCTCCCCGCTCGTCTACACGTCGAGCGCGCTCGGCGACATGATCACGCACGACGCCGAGAAGTGGCAACAGGTGATCAAGCGCGCGGGAATCCAGCCCGAATAGTGCGTGCCGCCAAAAAGCTCATCCCCGCTTTCGCGGGGATGAGCGGAAGTTGGTGAGCCGAAGCGGAAGCAGCCTTTTTACTGGGGCGCCGTGGCGTGGCGCTCGCTCGGCCGTTCGCGCTTGCGCGCCTTGCGGCCGAAGAACAGCGCCTGGCTGATGACCGCCGACACCACCGCGAGCTGGAACGGCTTTGCGATCAGGAACGCCGGCTCCGGCCGCTGGCCGGTGAGGAAGCGTTCGGGGAAGGCGGTGATGAAGATCACCGGCACCTCGATCGAGTTCAGCAGCTCGTTGACCGCATCGAGGCCTGAGGTGCCGTCGGCCAGCTGAATGTCGGCGAGGATGAGGCCCGGCCGCTTCTTGCGCGCCAGCGCCAGCGCTTCGGCGTGGGTGCGCGCGATGCCGATGACGTTATGGCCAAGGCTTTCGACCAGCGTCTCGATGTCCATGGCGATGAACGGCTCGTCCTCGATGATCAGGACATCGGTGGCGATCTCCGCGGCCAGTTCGCGGCCCGAATCCTCGACCAGGCCGCGCAGCGTCGGTAGGTCGCAGTCCAGAATCTCGGCGGCGTCCTCCTCGGAAAAGCCTTCGAGCGCCACCAGCAGAAAGGCTTGGCGGGGGAGGGGGGTGATTTGGGTGAGATGCTGCTCGGGCGGCAAGACCGCCACGCCAGCCTCCGGTTTGCCGTTGACCGGCACGGAATTCCAAATCTTGGTGAACAGCCGGTACAGGCCGACCCGCGAACTGGACGCTGAATCAATGACTTGCGGGTTGGCGATCAGGGCCTCGAGGGTCGCCGCCACATAGGCGTCGCCCGAACCCTGGCTTCCCGACATGGCACGCGCATAACGGCGCAAAAACGGTAGTTGCTGGAGTACGGCTTGTGACGTTGACAAGGGTTACCCTCCCCTTCGAATAGGCCCGAATCTAACGACGAAAACGTCTGCTGCCAGGGAAAGTTCCGAAAAATCGTTCCCGGGCCGGGAACCCGGGTCCCGGCGGCGCGTTACCGCCGAGAGTGGGTTTGCCGTCGAGGAACGGGCCGTTACATGGGCCAATCGCATGGGCGAATCGAATGAGGGCCACCTCGGGCTTAAGTCGTATGGGCTAATGGGAAAAGTGAAGCCATGAAAAGCCACAAGACCAATCTCGAGGCCGTAGAGCCCACCGCCGACCAGCCAGACCAGGACGCCATGGCCAAGCGTACGCATCGCCCGGAAATCCGTCTCGGCCGTGAAGCCCAGGCTCGGATCGGCGAGTTGCTGCGCAATATGTACAACTCGTACCTCAACGAGGGCGTGCCGCCGCACTTGGCCGACTTGGTGCGCCGGTTGGGCGACGAAGGTTGAGTGTGACGTCCGAAAGCATTCACGAGGCATCGCGCATGAAGCTCGATCCTGCGATACGCGATCAGGTGCTCGCCACTGTGCCGAGCCTGCGTGCTTTTGCCATATCGTTGTGCGGCAACATCGACCGCGCCGACGATCTGGTCCAAGAAACGCTGTTACGCGCGCTCGCTCACATCGATTCATTCGAGCCCGGCACCAACATGCCGGCGTGGCTGTTCACCATCCTGCGCAATCTGTTCCGATCCGAATACCGCAAGCGCCGCCGCGAGGTTGAAGACGCCGAAGGCCGCTACGCCGAGACGCTTAAATCGCATCCGGAGCAAACCGGCCGGGTCGAGTTCGATGAATTCCGCACCGCGCTCGCCAAGCTGCCGGCCGACCAGCGCGAAGCGCTGATCCTAGTCGGCGCCTCGGGCTTCTCCTACGACGATGCCGCGGCGATCTGCGGCTGCGCGGTCGGCACCATCAAGAGCCGCGTCAACCGCGCCCGCACGCGCTTGGCCGATCTGCTCGCGATCGACAGCGTCGACGATTTCGGCCCCGACCGCGCCACCCGCGCAGTGCTTGCCGGCGGCGGGCGGGGGTAAAGTCGCTCTCTTGCGTTTACTCAGGCAGTCAAAATGGCCGGGCTCGTCCCGGCCATTCGCGTTTTTGGGATATGCCTATGGCATGCCGCCGCGATGGGCGAGGCCGCCGTCGATGGTGACGATGGTGCCGCTCACATACGCGCAGTGATCCGACGCCAGAAACACTACCATGGCGGCGACCTCGTCGGTCGTGGCCGGCCGGCCATGCGGCATGCGGGCAAAGCTTTCCTTCCAGCGATTCTCATCGCCGTGCAGCCGCGCCGCGCGCTTGCGCCCCAACACTTCGATGCGCTCGGTCAGCACCGGGCCCGGATTGACCCCGACCACGCGCACGCCGTCGTCGAGGCTGGTGCCGCCGATGGCGCGGGTGAACGCCATCAGGCCGGCATTGCCCATGGCGCCCGCGATATAGCCGGCGTCGAGCCGCTCGCCGCCGAGCCCGATGATGTTGATGATGACGCCGCTGCGGCGCTCCTTCATGCGCTGCAGATAAAGCCGGGTCAGGCCCACATAGCCGAACAGCTTGAGATCCCAGCCGGCGCGCCAGGATTTTTCGTCGACCTCCTGCAGCGTGCCGCCCGGAATGGCGCCCGCATTGTTCACCAGGATGTCGACGTCGGAAAACGCTTTGAACACGCGCTCGCGCGCCGCGGCATCGGCGAGATCGGCCGCAAGCGTCTGCGTCGCGACGCCGGTCGCGCTGCCGATGGCAGCAGCTTCCTTGTCCAACAGCTCGGCCGAACGCGCCACCAGGCTGACGTTCACGCCTTCGCGCGCAAACCATTGCGCGACCGCAAGCCCAATGCCTTTCGAGCTGCCGGTGATCAGCGCGGTGCGGCCGGTCAGTCTGAGATCCATGAAGTCCCCCGTTGCCTCCGCATTGGCATAATCGAGTTGGCCAATCAACGTCGGGGTCTTTCGCCGGGGATCGAGCGCCGGTATGGATGGCAGCCTGTCGCTTAACCTTCCCGGTCCCCTTCATGCCACAGCGTAAAATCCCGCCGTTTCGCGCCGATCATGTCGGCAGCCTGATCCGTCCTGATGCGCTGATCGAAGCGCGCGCCGCCGCCGAGCGCGGCGCCATGCCGGCTGCCGAGCTTGCGCGCCTGCAGCAGGCGGCGATCCGCGACGTCGTGCGCCTGCAGCAGGAGATCGGCCTCAAGGTCGTCACCGACGGCGAGTACAATCGGTTTTCCTGGCAGCGCGACTTTTTGCTGAAGATCGGCAACGTCAAGCCGATGGCGTCGCAGCTCACGGTGCGCTTCCATTCTGCCGCCGGCACGCGCGATCACACCCCGCCGTCGCTGCAGGTGGCCGGCAAGCTGTCGCGGCCCGCTGGAATCTTCGTCGACGATTTCAAGTTTCTGACGTCGGTCGCGCCGCCGGGGATGACGCCGAAGCTTACGATCCCATCGCCGAGCGTGGTGCATTTTCGCGGCGGCCGCGCCGCCGTCGATCAGCACGCTTATCCGGACATGGCAGCATTCTACGACGACTTGGCGGCGGTCTATCGCGCCGAAATCGCCGATCTCGCGGCCGCCGGCTGCCGCTATCTGCAGATCGACGAGGTCAACCTCGCCTATCTGTGCGACCCGGAATTGCGCCGCCAGGTCGCCGCGCTCGGCGAGGACCCGGACGCGCTGCCGGGCACCTACGCCAAGCTCATCAATGCCGCGATCGCCGGCCGGCCGGCCGACATGGTGGTCTGCATGCATCTGTGCCGCGGCAATTTCGCCGGCGCCTGGATCGCCGAAGGCGGCTACGAGCCGATCGCCGAGCTTCTGTTCAATGCCATCGGCGTCGACGGCTATTTCCTCGAATACGATTCGCCGCGCGCCGGCGATTTCTCGCCGCTGCGCTTTCTGCCGAAGGGCAAGACGGCGGTGCTCGGCCTTGTCACCACCAAGAGCCCGCAGCTCGAAAGCAAGGACGAACTAAAACGCCGCATCGACGAAGCGGGCCGCTACGCGCCGCTCGACCAGCTCGCGCTGTCGCCGCAATGCGGCTTTTCCTCCGGCGTCGGCGGCAACGCCATGACGGTCGCGGACGAGATCAAGAAGCTTTCGCTGGTGGTCGAGACTGCGCAGGAAGTGTGGGGATCGGCGTGACCACTACCGCTCGTCCCCGCGAAAGCGGGGACCCAGTGAGCTGCTGGATTCCCGCTTTCGCGGGAATGAGCGGTTGAGTTAAGCCTCCGCGCTCTCGCGCCAGATCGCGATCAGCACCGACATGATCGCCGGCCCGAGGAACAGGCCGATCAGGCCAAAGCTCTCCAGGCCGCCGAAAATGCCGAGCAGCACCCACAGGAACGGCAGCCGCGTCGAGTTGCCGATCAGGATCGGCCGCACGAAATGGTCGGCGATGAACACCACCACGGTGCCGAACACGAACAGCCCGATCGCCGCCGTGGTTTGCCCCACAGCCAGCAGATAGAGCGCGGCGGCGATGTACACGACCGGCGCGCCAAACGGCACCATCGCCAGCACGGCGGTGACGAGGCCCAGCAGCACCGCGTGCGATAGTCCGGCCACCGCGTAGCCGATGCCGAGCAGCACGCCTTCGCCGAGGCCAACCAGCACCAGGCCGTTGACGGTGCCGCGCACCGCCGCAACGGTGTCCTTGCCGAGATGGCGTCCCGGCGGCCCAAACACCCGTTCGGCGACCGTTTCACCGGCCGCCGCCACGCGCGGGCCGTCGCGATAGAGAAAGAACAGCGTCAGTACGGTGAACACCAGCACGGTCAGCCGGCTGGCGAGCTCGATGCCGAGGGTGCGGCCGAAGCCGACGAGGCCGCTGGTGTCGGCGCGGCCGAGCAGCGCACGCGCCGCACCCGGCTGGGCCAGGTTGTCCTGCCACCACGCAGCGGCCGACGCGCCGATATAGGGCAGATGCGACAGCCAATCCGGCGTGCCGAGGCCGTGCTGGCGCACGTCTTCCACCCAATGCACGATGGCGCCGCTGTCGCGCGCCGCCTGCACGCCGAGCCGGATCAGCGGCAGCACCAATAGGACGGCGAGCAGGAGTGTGAGCACGCCGGCGATCGCGGTCTCGCCCATGCCGCGCCGCGCCAGCCATTGCCGCAGCGGCCAGGTGGCGATCGCCAACACCACCGCCCAGGCCAGTGCCGGCAGGAACCGCCACAGCATCCAGACCGCCAGCGCGACGACGGCCACGATCAGCGCCGTGCGCGCAATCCGCTGCGTATCCCAACTGCCCGTGCTCATGGCGTCGCCCTGCCGTGTCCTGTCGCGATAATCTGGCGTGAAATGCCGCGCCATGGAAGTTGACAATCGCGTTATTCGAAAACCCTTGAGGAGGACGGTGGAACTTTGCATTGCCGATCCGCTGCTTCATCTCTAAGCTTTGCCGATATTTCGGTGGCATCGATCCGGCATTTGCGACCATGCATCCAGCGGCGCCGATGAATGCGCCCGGCCAATCGGGCCGCCGCAAGTTTCTCTACCTGCTGACCGGTTCAGTCGGCGCTGCCGGCGTCGCCGCGGCATTGTGGCCGTTTATCGATCATATGAATCCGGATGCCGCCGTTCGCGCGGCCGGCGATCTTGTCACGGTCGACTTGGCGGATCTTCAGCCCGCCGCACAACGCAACGCGTTTTGGCGTGGCGTTCCGATTTTCGTAGCGCATAGAACCGGCTCCATGCTGGATGCCATGCGCGACCAAACGTTCACCGCGCAATTGATCGATGCCGATTCGAAGCAGCGTCAGCAGCCACCGTATGCACGCAACTGGCACCGCTCGCTCGATCCGCGCTACGCGGTGCTGGTCGGCGTCTGCACCGCATGCGGCTGCGTGCCGCGCTTTGTCGCCGAAGCGATCCCGGACGCCGTGGTCGGCGGCTACACCTGCCCGTGCTGCGCGTCGCGTTACGATCCGGCCGGCCGCGCCTATGCGGGCAGGGCGCGGTATAATCTGCCGGTGCCGCCCTATCAGCTCGATGCGCGCTCCACGCTGACACTCGGCAAAAATCCGCCGGGCGAGCTGTTCACGCTCGATTCAGTAGAGCGGATTTGATCTATCCGCTCCGCAAATCCGCGATCACCGCCTGCGCCGCGTTGTGGCCCGGCGCGCCGGTGACGCCGCCGCCCGGATGGGCACCGGCGCCGCACAGATAGAGGCCGGCGATCGGCATGCGGTAATCGGCGTGCCCCAGCATCGGCCGCGCCGAGAATAATTGGTCGAACGTCAGCGCACCGTGAAAGATGTCGCCGTTCGGCAGTCCGAAGGTGCGCTCGAGATCGAGCGGCGAAAAGCTCTGCCGCGCGACGATGCTGGCCTTGAATCCGGGCGCATAGGCTTCGACGGTGTCGATCATCAGATCAGCGACGGTTTCGCGGTGCTGGTCCCACGACGAGCCGTCGCCGAAACGCGGCGTCACGTGCTGGCAGAACAGGCTCGCCACATGGGCGCCCGGCGGTGCCAGGCTGTCGTCGAGCACCGACGGGATCAGCATCTCGACGATGGGCTTTTGGCTCCAGCCGTGCGCGACGCAGTCGCGATAGGCCTGGTCCATGTAGGCGAGGCTCGGCGCCATGATGATGCCGGCAGTCAGATGATCGCCGCTGCCGGGGAGCGCGGTAAACTCCGGCAACTTCGATAGCGCGACGTTCATGCGGAACGTGCCGGAGCCGGCCTTCCAGTTGATCATGCGCTTGTGCATCGCAGGCGGCACCGCCTCGCGCGGCAACAGCGTGAAGAACAGGTACTGTGGATTGACGTTGGCGATCACCGCGCCGGCGCGGATCGCTGTGCCGTCATCGAGCACAACGCCCGCGGCGCGGTCGCGCTCGACGATGATCTCGCGCACCGGCGCGTTGAGGTCGATATGCGCGCCGTGCGCGGTGGCTGCCTTGGCCATCGCCTGCGTGATCGCCCCCATGCCGCCGATGGCATGGCCCCACACGCCTTTTTTGCCGTTCACCTCGCCCAGCATGTGGTGCACCAGCACGTAGGCCGAGCCGGCCGAGTAGGGGCTCGCCAGATTGCCGACCACCGCATCGAAGCCGAGCACCGCCTTGATCGGGTCGGATTCGAACCAGCCGTCGAGCATCTGGCCGGCCGATTGGCGCAACATCGCGAATGCCGCCTTGAAGCTGTCGGCCTGCCACAGCCGCTTGCCGATGGCGGCGAGCTTGCCGAGCTCGCCCATGGAGCGCGGCAGGCTCGAGAAGGTGAGATTGGGCGGCGCGCGCAGCATGAGCGCGCGCACCACGTCGGCGATGCGGCCGAGTTCGGCCTGATAGGCGCCGTAGCGCGAGGCATCCTTGGCGCTGAATTTGGCGATCTCGCGCTCGCTGCGGCCTTCGCCGCTGAGCAGATAGCGGCCGTCGGGCAGCGGCAAAAAATTCTGCGCGCGCCGCTCGACGATGCGCAGGCCATGGCCGTGCAGGTCGAGATCGCGGATGATTTTCGGCTGCAGCAGGCTGACCGTGTAGGCCGCCGTGGAATTGCGAAAGCCGGGATGAAACTCCTCGGTGACGGCCGCGCCGCCGACCACGCCCCGCCGCTCGACGACGCGCACGCGCACGCCGGCCATGGCGAGATAGGCCGCGCAGGTCAGCCCGTTATGGCCGGCGCCGATGATGATGGCGTCGAGATCGGGCATTGGTACTTCAGATAATTTGCTTCAGATACGAGACCCGCCGCGCTCGTTTCCCGCGCTGCGCAGGCAAGGCGTCACGGCTTCTTCGCTTCGGCATAAGGATAGATCATGTTGGCCGACTTGTATTGATCCGGCCACACGATCACTTCGTGGGTCGTATCCTTGAACTGGTCGAGCGAGTTCGCGGTGACGTGCTGGAACTGCGTGAACACCACGCGCGATTTGGTCCATTCGCCGTCCTTGCCGAAACTGATATCGCCGACCACGGTCGAGAAGCTGTGCGTGTGCATGTAGGCGGCAAGCTTCGCCTGGTCCAGCGTCTTGGCGCCTTCGACCGCCTCGCCGAGAACCTGGCCGGCCGCATAGGCGAGCGGCGGGAACGCCCAGCCGATCGGGTCGAGATGCTCGCGCTGCGCGATGTCCCGGTACTTGGCGAGCACCTCCAAGGTGCCGGGGAAGGTGAAGGCCGGCGCCGGCAGGAACACTTCGTTGTTGACGATGCCGTTCATCAGCGGACCGAGCTGCACCTTGATGGGCGTCACCAATAGCCCGATGAACGTGCCGCCGAACATTTTCGGGGTCAGGCCGATCTCATTGGCGGCGCGCACGATGCCGACCGAGTCCGGCGGATAGGCCGCGACATAGACGATATCGGGATTGAGCGCCGCGACGGCGTGCATGATCGGCGAGAAGTCGGTCGTCGACGGCGGGTATTTCTGATCCATGACCGTCTGGAAGCCGCCCATTTCCTGGATCGTCTGGCGCGCGCCGTCGGCGGCGTTCTGGGCAAACTCGGCATCGGCGGCGACGATCGCAACGGTCTTGGGCCGCGGCTTTTGTGCCGCGGCGAGCTGGAAGAAGCCCTCGGCAAACGACTTCTTCGGCTCCGGCCCGGTCGGCAGCATCGAGAAATACTGGTCGTAGTGAAACTTGCTGTTGGCGGCGTTGGCCAGGATGCCGATGGTGGTCTTCTTGCTCTGCATCAGGAGCGGAATCACCGGCGCCACCATGTTGGTGGCGTAGGGACCGATCAGGAGGTCGACCTTGTCCACGTCGATCAGCTTGGTGTAGAGCGCCGGCACGTTGGCCGGATTGCTCTGATCGTCATAGAAAACCAGCTGCACCGGGCGCCCAAGCACGCCGCCTTTGGCGTTGACGTCGTCGCGCCAGATTTGCAGGCCTGCCAGCACCTGCTTGCCGATCGGCGCCACGCCGCCGGTCAGCGCCATGGTCATGCCGACCCTGATCGGCTCGGCGGCGTTGGCCGCACTCGGCATGGCCAGCGCACTGATGACCAGGAGTACCGATAGTCCTGAGCCGTTTCGCCCTAAGCGCGACTTGCACATGCTCGGTGTCCTCCCATGAGACGCCCCTTGCGCTTGCCTCCAGGCAGCGGCTTGGGGACGTATTTTCATTTCATTCGCGGATCGTCCTTCTTGAGCGGCGGATGACGTGACGTATCAAGCGCCGAGCTTGACCGGCACGAACTGCGTCGTGAACAGACTCTTGTCGTCGGGCGCCTGCTTGAGCAGACCCATTTCAAGAAACGATTGCTTGAGCACCGCGACCGCCTGCGGGTCGAACGTGCCGTCGGTGGAGAAGCCGCCGATCTGTTCGTCATAGACGCGCGACGCAACGGCCGGAGTCAAATCGAGGACCTTCGCGGAAATCGCCACCGCCCGGTCCTTGTGCGCCTTCATGTAGGCGATGGTGTCGAACCAGCCTTGCAGGAAAGCGCGTACCGCATCCGGTCGCTTTTCGATGAGCTCGTTGCGCGCGAACAGCACGTGGGTGATGAAATGATCGACGAACGGCGTCGCCGAGGTGATGACGCGCCATTCCTTGTCTTCCTCGAGCTTGTAGCCGGTCTCGAGCGCGCCGATATAGCCGTCGATCTGATTGGTCTTGATGGCGGCGCGCGCCGGCGGCATGCCGCCGATCGCCACCACGTTGATGCCGTCCTTGCCCCAGCCCTTCTTCAGGTTGATGCGCTCGCCGATCCAGGCAGTCAGCGAGCCGACCGTGGTGCAGCCGAGTTTTTTGCCCTTGAGATCGTCGACGCTCTTGATCGGCGAGTTGTAGCCGACCATCACCGCCATGTTGCGCGGCGGGCCGTACATCTCGGCGACCGCCTTGGCGGGCACGCCCTTGACGGCAAACGCCATGCCGGGGCCGGACCCGATGCCGATATCGATGCTGCCGGCGGTAAGGAGCTGCTGCAGCTTGGCATCGCCCGACGAGGCCGAGGCTTCGACGTTGACGCCGTGCTTGGCAAAGACGCCCTCCTGGATGCCGATATCGAGCGGCGTAAAGGTCCAGGCGAATGGCACCACCTTGGCGACGCGCAAGGTTTCGGCGGCTCGTGCCGGCTTGAGCGCGCCCGACAGCGGCAGCATGGCGCCGCCGGCTGCAGCCGTGAGGAGATGTCTGCGGGTCAGGCGCGTCATGGTTTTCCTCCAAGGCGTAAAATACTGCGGTTTTCTGCAAAACCATTGCAGAAATCCGCGCCTTTTGCCATGCGGCAGGACAGCCGAAGGGCGCCCGCGGGGTTGTATGACGCGTTGCCGCCTGCCTGTCGCATCGCGTTGACCGGGAACGCCCCCCTCACTAAAATCGTTGAATCATCAAGCCGTTCGCCGGGAGACTGCCGTGCACATCATCGACTCGCATTTCCATTGGTGGCCGCGATCGATTTTCGACAAGCTGTGCAAGCGCAGCGACTGGCCGAAGGCTGCCGTCAACAACAAGGGCGGCTATCAGTACGTGCGCCGCGCCGGCAGCGGCTGCCATCTCAATTCCTGGGCCGAGTGGTTCGATCTCGACAAGCAGTTCGAGTACATGGCGAGCATGGGCCACGACATCGACGTGGTCTGCTCGATCGGCCCGTTCTCTGTGGCGTTCTCCGACATGCCGCTCTCCGAAGGCCGCGACTACGCGCTGATGTGGAACGAGGAGATGGCCGGCGCGCAGAAGAAATATCCCGGCCGGCTGTGGGCCAGCGCCGCGGTCCCGCTGCAGGACACCCGCGCCGCGATCGAGGTGGTGGACGACGCCGTCAATCGCCTCGGCCTGATGGGCGTCAACCTGCCGGGCAGCGTCGGCGAGGATGCGCGCATCGACGCCGAGCGGCTCGAGCCGTTCTACGCCCATTGCGAAAAGCTCGGCCTGCCGCTGTTCCTGCATCCGACCGACGTGATCTTCCAGGACATGCTCGACGGCTATGACGGCGCGCTGCACCTGAGCCTCGGCCGCGTCATCGAGGTCAGCGTCGCCGCCATGCGGCTCATTCTATCGGGACTGATGGAGCGCCATCCGAAGCTGAAGATCGTGATGTCGCACACCGGCGGCTCGCTGCCCTATCAGGCCGGCCGCATGGACAAGAACTCGAAGGCGGCGAAACTGCCGCGGCCGGTGCAGGACTACATGCGCCGCATGTATACCGATACGGTGTCGCCGCACTCGGCCGGCATCCAGTTCGCCATCGACTATTACGGCATCGATCACGTCATGTACGGCACCGACTATCCATGCTGGGACCCGGCGCCGTGCCTGAAACTGATCGATGACATTCCGCTCTCCGCCGCCGACAAGCAGAAACTGTTCTACGACAACGCGCGGCGCATTCTCGGGCTGAAAGATCCGGTGAAGCCGCAGCCCGCGCGCGAGCCGGCGCTGGCGTAAAATATCTCCTGCTTGTCAAACGCGGCGTTCGAGCTTCCGCCTGCGAACTCCCTCTCCCCGAAGGGGAGAGGGTCGGGGTGAGGGGGCTCGGAAGCTGCAGTCTTTTTCTGAAACTTCCGAACCCCCCTCACCCTCGCTCGCTGCGCTCGCTCGACCTCTCCCCTCCGGGGAGAGGTGAAATGATCTACGGCTTCGGCGCAAAGCGCTCGTCGATCGACTCCCATTTGTCGTAGCCGACGAGCGCCTTGTATTCCTCGAAATCCATGCCGTCGTTGCGCAGCGCGAACTTGCCGGACTTCATGTCGACAAGCACGCGCTCGATCGCCTTTGCGGCGTGCATGACGGTGTCGAGACCGAGCACGGCGCAGTGAAAGCCGAACTCGCCCAATTCTTCCATCGACAGGATCGGCGTGTGGCCGCCCATCAGCGGATTGCAGATCTGCGGCACGTCGAAGGCGCGGCCGATGCGTTTCAGCTCGTCGATCGAGCGCGGCGCCTCGATGAAGATGCCGTCGGCGCCGGCGCGGATGTAGCGTTCGGCCCGCCGCATCGCCTCGTCGAGATCGTACACGGCGCGGGCGTCGGTGCGCCCCAGGATCCAGGTTTCCGGGTTGAGCCGCTCGGCGCAGGCCGCCCTGATCTTGGCCTCGGCGAGCTCGACCGGCACCACCTTCTTGCCGACCATGTGGCCGCAGCGCTTCGGCCATTGCTGGTCCTCGATCAGAATCGCGCTCACGCCCATGCGCTCGTAGGTCTGCACCGTGTGCACGACGTTCTTGACGTCGCCATAGCCATCGTCGCCGTCGACGAACGCCGGCAGGTCGCAGGCCGACATGATGTCGCGCACCGCGGCGGCGATTTCGCCAAAGCCCTTGAGCCCGACATCCGGCACGCCGTAGCGCGCGCCGACGGCCGGAAAGCCGCCGATGAAATACGTCTCGAAGCCGATTTTCTGCGCAATCCGCGCGCTCAGCGCGTCATGGACGCCGGGCACGACCAGGAAGCGCTTTTCGGCGACGGCTTTGTTGATGATCTGGCGGAAGCTTGAGGGCATTTGCAGGTTCATCCATTATTTTCGGCGTATTTGTTTTCGCTTGCCGCGCAGCAGTTCATCGCCTTTGAGCGGCGATCGGCCGATGCCGGCACGTTTAAGGATTTCCAGTGCGGCTGGGACGTTAGCGCGAGCAACGCGGTCGGCAAAATAATTCTCGGTACGCAACGCCGCCACCTTCTCGGCAACTGCAACGTTGATCAGCTGATTAAGCGCCACGCCTTCTGCAGCAGCCAGCTTGCGGGCTTCGTCGAGAAGCGAGGGCTGAAGCCGCAGAGCGAAGTTACTTTTCCTCATTGCCTGCCTCCCAAAGCCGCACGGCCTCGCCCGGCGACAAGATTGCGATGCCGAATTTTCCAGCCGCAGTGCCAAAGTCCCGAACGTTGAACGTAACAATAGCCTCTGCTCTCCCGTTGACGGCGGCCTCCAGCACCATGTCGTCGTCGGCATCCGGCAGAGTGGGACGCCAAAGATAGGCGAGGGTGACTGGTTCGCTTACCGCTGCGAGCGCGTCCAGCAGCGCGGCAACGTCAGCAGTCGATAGACCGGCAGCTTTCAGATGGTGAACTCTCATCATGACGGCTTCGTATTCGATCAGTAGCGGCACGGAGACCAAGATAGTAAGGTCTTCTCGTCTCTCCAGTGCGGCTTGAAGGAGGCGGCGTGAAGCTCCGGCGTCGCTCCGAATGGCCGCCACCAGGACACTGGTATCGAGCACCAATCTCATCGAAGGTACGATATTGCATGCAATATTGCAAGATTAGGGGATAAATCCGCGGAACGTGAGGTTCAGCACCCGTCTTTTTACGAAATCTTCCGCACCCATACGCGGTTGTCGTGAAACGCCGCGCCACCGAACGGGGCGACGGCGTCATCGCCGGTCAGCGTGTTGATGCCGCGGCCATCCGGATAGGCGGAATTGGGCCACAGCGATTCGGCGATCAGCACGCCGCGACACACGCCGTCGAACAGTTTGGCGTGCAGCGTCACCGCGCCACGCGTGTTGCCGAGCATCACCCGGTCGCCGTCGCCGATGCCGAGCGCCGCAGCATCCTCAGGATGGATCATCACGTCGGGCCGGCGCTCGCGCGATATTGAGGTCGGCGTCTCGGTGAAGGTCGAGTTGAGAAAGCCGCGCGATGGCGAGGTGGCGAGCCGGAACGGATGTTCGGCATCGGCCTCCTCGATCACCTCCCAATGGTCCGGCATCTCCGGAATCGGCGCCGGCCGCGGCACGTTGCGGTGCCAGCGGCCGAACGGCACGTTCGACCAGTCCGGCTTGAAGCGGAATTTGCCGTCCGGATAGGCGAAGCCGTCGAGATAATGCGCGGTGGCGAAATCGGGCTGGCAGTCGACCCAGCGGTTGGTCTCGAAGTCGGCGAGCGTGCCCCAGCCGGATTTTTGCATGGTCGCGTCGATCAGCTGGCGCGGCGTCATGGCAAAGCCGGGATGCGCGACGCCGAGCTTTTTGGCCAGGCCGCAGATAACGTCGTGATTGGAGCGGCATTCGCCGGGCGGCTCGATCAGCTTCGGGCCGAGCAGAATGTATTGGCTGCCGCCGGCGGTATAAAAATCGTCGTGCTCCAGGAACATGGTGGCGGGCAGCACCACATCGGCGACTTTCGCGGTGTCGGTCATGAACTGCTCGTGCACGCAGACGAACAGGTCGTCGCGCCCAAAGCCGCGCTTCACCTTCTCCTGGTCGGGCGCGACCGCGACCGGATTGGTGTTCTGGATCAGGAGCGCGGTGACCGGGCCGCCGCCTTGCAGCGCCTCGTCCTCGCCGGTCAGCACCGGGCCGATGCGCGACTGATCGAGCATGCGGATTGCCGGATCGCGCACGTCGGCGCCTTCGATCAAGGTCTTGTCGAGGTGAAAGATGTCGCTGTTGTTGTGAAAGGCGCCGCCGCCTTCGTGAAGCCAGGCGCCGGTGACCGCGGCGATGCAGCTTGCCGCGTGCATGTTGAAGGCGCCGTTGCGCGAGCGCGAAAAACCGTAGCCGAGCCGGAAATAGCTGCGCTTGGTGTCGCCCACGAGCCGCGCAAATGTCTCGATGGTCTCGATCGGGCAGCCGGTAATGCGCGACGCCCAGGCCGGGTCGCGGCTTCGTAGATGCACCTCGAGCTCGCGTGGCGCATCGGTGTAGCGTTCCAGATAGTCCCAGTCCGCCTTGCCGTCGCGGAATAGGCAATGCATCACCGCGCAGGCCAGCGCGCCGTCGGTGCCTGGACGGATCAGCACCGGCAGGTCGGCCTGCGCCATGGTGGCGTTCATGTAGACGTCGACCACGACGAGCTTGGCGCCGCGCTCCTTGCGGGCGCGCGTGGCGTGCGTCATCACGTTCACTTGGGTATTGGCCGCATTGGTGCCCCAGATCACCACCAGATCGGATTTCGCCATCTCGCGCGGATCGGCGCCGGCAAGCTTGCCGGTGCCGGCGATGAACCCGGTCCACGCCGGATTGACGCAGATGGTGGTGAAATAGCCCGAATATTTCTTGGCATTGCGCAGCCGGTTGATGCCGTCGCGCATCACCAAGCCCATGGTGCCGGCGTAGTAGTACGGCCACACCGCCTCGGAGCCGTGTTTTTGTTCGGCGCGCGTGAACGCTTCGGCGACAAGATCGAGCGCGTCGTCCCACGAGATCGGCGCGAATTGTCCGGAGCCCTTGTCGCCGACGCGCCGCAGCGGCTGTTTGAGCCGGTCCGGATGGTGCACGCGCTCGGCGTAGCGCGCCACCTTGGCGCAGATCACGCCCGCCGTGTAGCGATTGTCGGCGGCGCCACGGATGCGACCGATCGTGTGCGCATCAAAAACCTCGACCTCGAGCGCGCAGGTCGACGGACAATCGTGCGGACACGCCGAAGCGGCGATTTTCTGCGGGCGGACGGCCTGATTCATGCGCGCAAGAGTATCAGCGTAGGGCGGATTAGCGAAGCGTAATCCGCCTTGTTGAGCGGCGGGTCACGCTGCGCTAACCCGCCCTACAACTTCGCCCGCAGTCGCCGCGCGGCTTCCACCATGACCTGCAGCTTGTCGTGGGCCATTGCGCGGCTGATGGTCATGAGCCCGCAATCGGGCGCGAGCCAGACCTTCGCGGGGTCGAGCCATTCCAGCGCCTCGGCGACCCGGCGCTCGACCGCTTCGGCGCTCGGCACCGGCGAATCGCCCGGATCGATGCAGCCGAACATGACGATGCGGTCGGCACAGAGCTGCAGCACCTTCGGATCGAACGCGCTGCGGCCGAACTCGACGGTGAAGCCGCCGATGCGCGTCGCCATGAGCAGCGGCAACAATTCGTCGTAATGGTACTGATGCTGCAGCGCGCCGCCGCCCGGATAGCCGTAGCAGAGATGCACGATGGTCGGGACATTGATGCCATCGAGGCAGCGGTCGAGCGCGCGGGCCCCGTAGGCGCGCACCTTGTCGTGGTAGCGCGTCATCGCCGGCTCATCGATCTGCAGCACCGCGCATCCTGCCGCCTGCAGGTCGCGCAGCTCGGCATTGAGCGCCGCGGCGACATCGAACGCGAGTTCCTCCTCGTCGCCGTAAAATTCGTTCGCAGAGCTGTCGATCACCGTCATCGGTCCCGGCACCGCCATCTTGAGCGGCCGCGCCGTGTGCGCCTTGGCAAAGCGCAGGTCGTCGACCGCCGCCGGCCCGCGCCGCGCGATCTTGCCGGTGATGCGCGGCACCAGGCGATTGGCGGTGCGGTTGCGGTAGATTTCCTTGACCACCGGGCGCTCGATATCGACGCCGTCCCAGCTGCCGGCGATATGAAAGACGAAGCTGGTGCGCCGCATCTCGCCGTCGGTGAGAACATCGAGGCCGAGCTTTTCCTGCTCGCGCAGCACCAGCGCCATGGCGTCGTCCATGGCGCCTCTGAGCTCGTCGCCCTCCAGCCGGAAGCTGAGCTGATTACGCTTGGTCTGGGCGAGCCAAGTCGGCCGCGGAAAGCTGCCGACGCTGGTGGTCGTGAGTGGGGGGAAGGACATGCGTTGCCTGAACTGCTCTTGCCTCTTGCGACTATATCTGCATCGATCTTGCCTGCAACGCGGCAGGCGGGCTGCTGGGCCGCAGCGGAGCTTGGCGATGAATAGGCGTGAAGTCGTCGCGTCCACGTTGGCAATCGCGGGGCTTGCCCTCGCGCCGCGCGTTGGGCGCGCACAAACGTTCCCCAATCGCGCCATCCGCATCATCGTGCCGGTGTCACCCGGCGGCGGGGTCGACACATTTGCGCGGCTGATTGCCGCCAAGGTCGAGCAGCAGCGCGGCGTGCATTTCGTGGTCGAGAACCGCACGGGAGGCAACAGCACCATCGGCGGGCTCGACGTGCACCGCGCCGCGCCCGACGGCTACACCGTGCTGTTCCACGCCTCGACCCACAATGCCGCGCAACTCGTCATGCGCGACGTGCCGTACGATCCGCTGACCGGCTTCACGCCCATCGCGCTCGCCGGCGAAGCGCCGCTCATCCACATCCTCGCCAACAGCCGGCCGGAGCGAACCGTCAAGGACATCGTCGCCGCCGCCAAGGCCAAGCCGGACGACTGGTCGTTCGCCACCGCGCAGCTCGGCGCGCCTGGCCATCTCGCCGAAGTGGCGTTCAATCAATATGCCGGGCTCAATGTCCCGATCGTCGTCTACCGCGGCACCGCGCCGGCCGCGAACGACGTCGCCGGCGGACACGTGCCGATGATGATCGAAGCCATCATCGCGCTGCTGCCGCTGGTCAAGGCCGGCACGGTGCGCGGCATCGCCGCCACCGGCAAAAAGCGCAGCGCGCTGGCGCCGGACATTCCCACCATGGCGGAGCTCGGCCTGCCGCAGCTCGACTTCGGCGCCTGGTGGGCGATGTGGGGACCACCTGGCCTGCCGGCCGACCTCACCGGCACGCTCAACGGCTTCGTCAACGACGCGGTGAAGGCGCTTGCCGCGGAGGGCCGCCTCGACGCGCTCGGTATCGAGCCCGCGGCGCAAACGCCGGAAGCTTTCGCCCAATATCTGAAAGTCGATCTTGAGCGTAGCGCCAAGCTGCTCAAGGCCGCAAACTTCCAGCCGCAATGAGGCCGGCAATCATGAAATCTCGCATGGCTTGGATCGGCATTCTGATCGCGGCGCTGCTGGCGCCGCGCCTCGCCGACGCAGAGACCGCGTCGCCGTTCTATCAGGGCAAGCAGATCGAGATCGACATCAATTCCAGCGTCGGCGGCGGTTACGATCTCTATGCCCGCCTGCTGGCTCGCCATATGGCCAAATACATCGCCGGCAATCCGACGATCGTGCCGAAGAACATGGTCGGCGCCAGCGGGCTGCGGCTGGCCAATTGGCTCAACAGCGCCGCGCCGCGCGACGGCACTGTGATCGGCGCCATCAGCCGCGCCACCGCATTCGAGCCGCTGCTCGGCAACAGCGCCGCCCAGTATGACGGCACCAAGTTCGGCTTCATCGGCAGCGCCAACGATGAAGTGAGCGTGTGCGTGGCATGGCACACCGCGGGTGTCGCCACGTTCCAGGATGCGCTGCAGAAAGACCTGACGGTCGGCGCCTCCGGCGGCATCGGCGACGACACCTACCAGTTTCCAGCGCTGCTCGATCGCATGTTCGGCGCCCGGTTCAAGATCGTGCGCGGCTATCCGGGCGGCAACGAGATCAACCTCGCCATGGAGCGCGGCGAAGTGCAGGGCCGCTGCGGCATTCCGTGGTCTACCGTCAAGGCCACGCGGCGCGACTGGATCGACGAGAAAAAGGCCAATTTCCTGATGCAGTTCTCGCTCGCCAAGCACCTCGATCTGCCCGACGTGCCGCTGGTCACCGATCTCGCCAAAACCGATGAGCAGCGCCAGATTCTGCGGCTCATTTTCGGCCGCCAGGTGATGGGGCGGCCGCTTGCGGCGCCGCCCGGCGTGCCGGCCGAGCGCATCGCCGAGTTGCGCAAAGCCTTCATGCTGACCACGGCCGACAAGGATTTTCTGGACGACGCCGCTAAGATGAAGCTCGAGGTGCAGCCGGTGTCGGGCGAACAGATCGAAAAACTGGTGAACGATATCTACAAGACCACCTCGCCGGCGGTCGCCCGCGAGGCAAACGAGATGATCAAATAGGAGAGCGCATGAAAGCCGCCGTTCTGGGTGACAAAGGCATCGAGGTTCGCGATATTGCAAAGCCGGCACCGGCGCCGAATGAAATTTTGATCCGCGTCCGCGCTTCGAGCCTCAATCGTGCCGATCTGATCGTGGCGTCGGGCATTCAGCATGGTCCGGTCGGCGGCGTCGGCGCGCGTATCGGGCTTGAATGCTCAGGCGAAGTCGAGGCGGTCGGCAGCGACGTGAAAGACTTCAAGCCTGGCGATCGCGTGATGGCGTCGTCGGGCGGCGGGCTTGCCGAATATACCGTCACCGACGCCGGCCGTGCCCACCGCATCCCCGGCAACAACATGACCTACGAGCAGGCCGCCTGCTTTCCGGTGGCGCTGCAGACTTTGCACAACGCCGTGGTCACTGCCGGCCGGCTCAAGCGCGGCGAGACGCTGCTCATTCAGGGCGCCAGCTCCGGCGTCGGTCTGATTGGCATGCAGATCGGCAAGGTGATGGGCGCTTCGGTGGTGATGGGTTCATCGACCAACGCGCAGCGCCGCGCGCGGCTTTCAGAATATGGCTGCGACGTCGCCATCGACACCACCAAGCCGGAGTGGCCCGAGGACGTCAAAAAGGCCACCGGCGGCAAGGGCGTCGACCTGATCGTCGACATGGTCTCGGCGCCTGTCGCCAACGGCAATCTCGAAGCGGCAAAAGTTCTCGGCCGCATCGTCAATGTCGGCCGGCTCGGCGGCACCAAGGGCGAGTTCGATTTCGACAAGCATGCGCTCAAGCGCGTCGACTATATCGGCGTCACGTTCCGCACCCGCTCGCCCGAGGAGGTGCGCGAGATCGTCCGCCTGATGCGCGCCGACCTGTGGCCGGCGGTCGAGAGCGGCAAGCTGTCGCTGCCGATCTACAAGACCTACAAGCTCGCCGACGTCGCAGAAGCGCTGTCCGTCATGCGCGCCAACCAGCATTTCGGCAAGATCGTGATCGACGTGGCGTGAATGAACCAAGCGATCGTCGCCTGATCATAGCGGCGGATCCGGTTCGCTTTTACGAATCGTCGCAAGACTGGCCTCTTCCAGGTCGAGGTCGCGTTCAATGCGCCGCCGCGCCTCGTCGGTGAGTTGGCCGTCCTGCAACAGCCGGTAGATGTGCTCGCGTTCTGCAGCGATCAGTTCTGCCATGACGTCAGCCTCCGCCGCGGTCAGGTCGAGACCTTCCGAAGTTTCTCCGGGCAGTCGCGTAGCGCGGTATTCATGCCTCGTTCGCAAGCTCGACAGAATATCGGGCGATATTTGGCGGTCGCTTGCGATCCCTTCGAGCCGCTCCCGCGCCACCTTCAGGGCCGCAGCGCGCGCCGCTCGCTCGGCCTGTTGCTCGCGCCGGCGTTCGCCGATGACATCGTGCGTCAGGCCGAGACGGCGAACGACGCTCGGCAGCAACAATCCGTGCCCGATCAGCGTGATGATGATGACGCCGAACGTCACCAGGAGAATGAGATCGCGGTACGGAAACGGGGTGCCGGCCGCCGTGGTCAGCGGAATGGCCAATGCGGCGGCAAGGGATACGACACCGCGCACGCCGATAAACGCCAGGATGAAGATCCATTGCCACGGCGGCATTGGGTCGCGCCGCCGCAGCGCAGGGCTTAGCCAGCGCGGCAGATAGGCTGCCGGAAAAACCCAGACGAAACGGGCGACAACGACCACCGCCGTGGTCAACAGCACGGCGACGGCCAGTTGGCGAAGCTCGACCGAGGCGGTCTGGTCGAGCAAAGCCCGGGTTTCCATCCCAGTGATCAGGAAAACAAAGCCTTCGAGGAAATAGACGACGAGGTCCCAGAAAAAGATGCCTTGCAGCCGCGTCGCCGCCGGAATGAGCAGCGGGCCGTTCCAGCTGACGAACAGGCCCGTCGCCACCGTCGCCAACACGCCGGAGCCGCCCAATTGTTCGGGCACCAGAAAGGCGACGTAAGGCGTCATGAGCGACAAGGTGATCTCGACTCGCGGATCGTGCGCCCAGCGCCGCAGCCGCAGGCTGACCCAACCGACCACGATTCCGAAGGCGATTTCGCCGACGACGATAAGCGCGAAGGTGCCGGCGGCCTGGCCGAGAGAGAACAGCCCGGTGCCGATCGCGGCAACGGCGAAGCGATAAAGCACAAGCGCGGTGGCGTCGTTGGCGAGACCTTCGCCCTCCAGCACGACCAGGAGCCGGCGTGGCAGGCCGAGCGGGCGGACCAGCGCCAGCGGCGCGACCACATCCGGCGGCGCGACAATGGCGCCGAGCACAAAACCGACGGCAAGCGGCAGACCAAGGAGCCAATGCGCAACCGCCGCTACCGCGCACGTCGTGAAAATCACGCAGCCGAACGCCAGCAGGGTGATGGGACGCAGGTTGAAGCGAAACTCGCGCCAGCTCATGGCGACGCCGGCCGAATAGATCAGCGGCGGCAGGATTCCGAGCAGCACCAGCTCCGGGGCAAGTTCGATCCGCGGCAGACCGGGTGTCAGCGCCAGCCCGATGCCGGCAATAACCAGAAGAATGGAGGGAGCGGTTTTGAGTTGCCGCGCAACGACAGCCACGATCACCAGAACCGCGAGCAGCAGTAGTATGGTTTCGATGGTCGCGGTCATCGCGGACTACACCTCGAGCGGCATAACCTCGTGGAACTTGGCGTAGTCGAGAACAAGCCGGCCTTCGGGCGAGTCGCTGGTAATGTCGACGTAACGGTGCTGCCAGCGGATGTCTTCCTCCGCGTACAGCTGGCGCGCGTAGAGCCGCTGCGCCGAATTGTCGTCGACGCCGCTGACGTTGAGAATCAACGCCGCTTCCGCGGCGGCGAGCTCTTCGCGGCCCAGCCGATAGATCGGGCTGGTCTCGTCGATGACGTGGAAAATGGTCCAGCTCAACGCGAACATCGGGTGCTCGGTGCGGTCGAGAATGAGCTCGTAGAAGCGGCGGGTGGTATCGCCCTCCTTGGTGGTTTCTTGGCGAATGAACCACAGCCGCGCCGTCGCTTGCGAGATGGTGTTGTGCCGCGCGTTGGCGACGCGGATCATCAGCGTCCGCTGGCCCTGGCGCACCGCCACCACCGGATGCCGGGCGAACACGAAGCGGGCACGCGGCCGCGAGAAGCGGGCGAAGATGAGGCCCGTCATCACCGCGAGAAACGACATGCCGGTGAAGATTTCGACCGTGGCGACGAGGTGCCCGTAATTGGTCTGCGGGTGCATGTCGCCGTAGCCGACCGTCGCCAGCGTTTCGACCGAGAAATAGAACATGCTCAACGGCACCGGCAGATTGTCGGGCACGTTGGCGATCGGCTTGTCACCGAGCCAGTAGAGGAAGGCGAAGACGGCATTGAGGATGAGGAAGATGGCGGCGGCGCTGCCGAAAAACGCCGGCCAGTAGACGGTCATGGCGCGGTGATAGAGGTCCGTCCAGAACCCGGTGTAGAGCCCGCGGGTCTCCACCTCGAAATTGCCGATGGTGACGCGGCGCGATCGGCGCCGCTCCTTTGGTGGCTTCTTTCGCAGTTTCGCCAACGTCGCATTCCTCCTGCGCGCCGGGGCCGCTGCACCGTGCGCCCGAGCCGTTGGCGTCGAGCGTCATGCCGCCGCCGAGGCCCGCATCTTCAACCGCGGATAGACGCGGCGCGCATTGTCCTCGAAGATTTTCTTGCGGTCGGCGTCGCTGATCGGCGCCTTGTCGACGTAGCGCTTGGTGTCGTCGAAGCCGAAGCCGGTCTTCGGATCGTTGCCCTTCACCGCGCCGACCATTTCGGAGGCGAACAGGATGTTGTCGATTGGCACCACCTCGGTGAGCAGGTTGATGCCGGGCTGGTGATAGACGCAGGTGTCGAAGAAAATGTTGTCGCCCATGATCTCGGCGAGCTCCGGCTTGCCGTTGTTGAGCGCGATGCCGCGGAAGCGTCCCCAGTGGAACGGCACCGCGCCGCCGCCATGCGGGATGATGAATTTCAGCTTCGGGAACGTCTTGAACAGGTCGGAGAGGATGACCTGCATGAGCACCATGGTGTCGGCGTTGAGATAATACGAGCCGGTGGTGTGCATCGCCGGATTGCAGCAGCCGGAGACGTGGATCATGCACGGCACGTCGAGCTCGATCATCTTCTCGTACAGCGGAAACCACGATTTGTCGGTCATCGGCGGCGAGTTGAAATAACCGCCCGACGGGTCGGGATTGAGGTTGCAGCCGACAAAGCCCATGCGCACGCAGCGCTCCAGTTCGGCGGCGGAGTTTTTCGGATCGACGCCGGGCGATTGCGGCAGCTGGCATACGCCGATGAAGTTCTTCGGATACAGCTCGACCACGCGCGCGATCAGGTCGTTGCAGATCTGCGACCACTCGACCGATACGCTCTCGTCGCCGATGTGATGGCCCATGCCGGAGGCGCGCGGCGAAAAGATCGTCAGGTCGGTGCCGCGCTCGCGCTGCAGCTTGAGCTGGTTGCCTTCGATGCTCTCGCGGATCTCGTCGTCGGGCAGCTTCAGCGCCGCGCGCGGCGGCATCGCCGCCTTGTTCTTGGCGTTGGCGGCCGCGGTCTGCTCCTTGCGGAAGCGGTGCAGGTCCTTGGGCTCGGTGGTGTAGTGGCCGTGGCAATCGATAATCATTGGCACCATCGTTGTTCTTACGGGGGAATGGCGCGGATGCTACGGCGCCCGGCGCCATTGTCAAACCGGCGGCAATCGCTAATGTCCGGTTCCCGCCGCGGACGCTGCCCGCATGAAATGGCCTTCCTGGCTCACGCCGAAATCCCGCCGGCATGCGCCGCCGCCCGCGCCGGAGCCGTCGCTGACGGCGTGTCCGGACTGCGGCCGCGAAATGGACCGGATCGAAAAATCCACCATGAGCGGCTATGACATGCGCACCTATCGCTGCGAGCCTTGCGGCAAGGAGCACATCGTCAATTTCGGTTCGGCGCTCTGGAAAGTTCTATCGGACGCGCGCGGGGCGGACGAAAAAGGAGAGAGACAGAATGGCTGATATTCCACGGCTCAACAGCGTCATCCGCGCGCTCGAAGCCGGGCAGCACGCGCTGACGTGCTTTGCGCCCGCCGAGCTCAACACCGCGATCGCGTTGACCACGTCGAAATACGACGGCTGCGTGTTCGAGATGGAGCACAATCCGTGGGACGGCCGCCTGTTGCGCGACTGCCTGCAATACATGCTCAACCGCGCGCAGATCGCCAAGGCCGGCTCGGTGGTGCCGGGCGTCACCCCGATGGTGCGCGTTCCGGTCAACGGCATCGAGATGGCGCAGTGGCACGCCAAGCAGGCGCTCGATGTCGGCTGCTACGGCATCGTGTTTCCGCATATCTCAACGGTGGAGGAGGCCGCCAATGCGGTCGGTGCCTGCCGCTATCCGCGGCTCAAGAGCGCGGCGCACTACGCGCCGCCCGGCATCCGCGGCGACGGCCCGACCACCGCGGCGCGCTACTGGGGGCTGAGCCAGCAGGAATACTATCAGAAGGCCGACGTCTGGCCGCTCAACCCGCAGGGCGAAATCTTCGCCATCCTGCAGATCGAGGACACCCGCGGCGTCGAAAACCTCGACGATATGCTCAAGAACGTGCCCGGCATCGGCTGCATCCTGATCGGCGAGGGCGACCTGTCGCAGGAGCTCGGCTATCCGCGCCAATACGAGCACAAGGTCGTGCTGGAGTGGATGAAGCGCGTCGTCGATACCTGCAAGAAGCACAACGTGGTGGTCGGCCATCCGCACGTCGAGGCCGGCAACGCCGAGCGCATCATCAAAGAAGGTTACCGCTTCCTGATGTGCGCGCCGGTGCAGAGCTACGGCCACTTCACCAAGGCGCAGCAGCTGGTGGGAAGGGCGTAACTCTTTCCTCCCCCGCGATAGCGGGGGAGGGGGACCGCGCGAAGCGCGGTGGAAGGGGCGCCGGCCGCGCCGCTTCACTTTCATCGAAAGAGTTTTCGTTGAGTCCCGCGCCCGCTGGCGAACGGAAACGCCGCGGCCGTCAATAATGTTCGGCGCGGGTCATCGGCACGTAGGCGTAGCCGCTGCCTGATTTGGCTGCGTGGCCGACGCCTGGGAACGGCAGATGCGCGCCGGCGAACAGCAGCCGGTCGCTTGCCACCATGTCCATTACTTTCTTGCGGTTGGCGATCGCCATGGCCGGGTCGGCGTCGAACGCGATCGCGCGCTCCGGCTCGGCGAATTGCAGCGCCGCGCAGTGCACGATGTCGCCCCAGATGAGAAGATCGCTGCCGCCGGACGAGACGCGCACCATGCTGTGGCCGACGGTGTGGCCGGGCGCGGCGGCCGCGGTCACGCCAGGTGCGAATTGCGCGCCGTCCCTGAACGTCTGCATTTTGCCGGCATCGGCGTAAGGCTTGATCGCCGCCTTGGCGAGATCGAAGAACACCTTGAATTCGTCGGGCGCCTTGGCGCTGTTTTGCTCCGAGGTCCAGAACGCGTATTCGTCGGCATTGACGTGCACGACGGCATTCGGAAACATCATACTGCCGTCCTTCGCAAGCAGGCCGGGGATGTGATCCGGGTGCATGTGGGTAATGACGACGTCATCGACCGTCCGCGGATCGACGCCCGCGACGGCAAGATTGCCGTGCATCTTTCCCAATGTCGGAACGAATGAACCGCCGGCGCCGGCATCGACCAGAACGATCTTGTCGCCGGTGTTGACCAGCCATTCGTTGACGCAGGTCGGAATCGCTCCCTCGGGCAGAAAGGCCTTTTCCAGAAGCCTGTCGCCGCCCGTCGCATCGCCGACGAACAGGCTACGGTCGATGGCGAGATTGCCGTCGCTGAGCACCGTGACCTCGAAGGCGCCGACTTTAAGACGATACACACCAGGCGCCTGGGTATTGGCGAAGGGCGCGGCCATGTCAGGTTCCCCCGTCCGCTTGAATGGGCACGCCGCACGCCCTGCAGCGGCGTGCGGCTTAGCTTATGCGGCCTCGATAGAGATCCATCAATAATTCGCGGCACGCTTCTGTTGCTGCTCGCGCGCGGCCGGCGGCGTGCCTTTCGGCAGGTCGTACATGCCGGCGGGCAGCGTATCCAGGAAGGTCAGCACCTCCGAGGTCTTCACCACGTCGGCATACTTGGCGTTCATGTCGCACAGATTGATGGCGTGGCTTGCCTGCGAGCGGTCGAAGCAGCCTTCCTCGGCGAGCGCGATGCGGTAGTTGAGCGAAAACGCGTCCAGCACGGTGGCGCGCACGCAGCCCGACGTGGTGGTGCCGGTGACGATGACGCTGTCGCAGCCCAGCAAGGTCAGATAGCTCGCCATATTGGTGCCGAAGAAGCCGGACGGCTTCTGCTTGAGCACCACGATGTCCTGCGGTGCCGGCGCGATCGGGGAGACGATTTCGTTGCCGTCGAGATTGGTGACGATGGTCTGGCGGTCTTCCTCGTTGCGCGAATTCTTCCAGGCCCACGATCCGGTATCCCAATTGTCGTCGCGGCGCACGCCGGTGGTGTACATCACCGGCACGCCCTTCTCGTGGCATTTGTCGATCAGCGAGCGGATGTAGGGCAGCGCCGTCCAGGCGTCCTCACCGCACGAATTGCGCCAGCGCTTGATCGATTCGAGGATCGGCTCCGGCCGGTCGCCGCAGAACGCCCAGTTGACGTCGATGATGAGCAGCGCCGGGCGCTTGCCGAAGCCGCCGCGCGCGCCGTAGCCGGACGTGCCGAATACCGCTTTGTCGCGCTCGGTGAGAAATTGGTTCCAGATCGGTTCAGACATGATTTCTGTTTCCTTCCGTTAAAACTCTGCGTGCTTGCGCCAGCTTCACCGGGTCGCCAGCACACTCTTGACGAAGCTCATATCGATGATCTCGTCGTACTTGACGTCGGTCTTGAGAATGCCGGCACCCATGACCACGGCCTTGGCGGTATCCCACGCCGCCGGGGTCACCATGCCGTCCTTGCTCCACATCTGGTCGGCGAACGAGCGGTCGAGCGTCGCCTTGAGGTCCTCGAGCGGCATGGTCGGGAATTGCTTCTTGGCGATCTCGGCGGATTCCTGCTGATTGGCATCCAGGAACTGCAGCGCTTTCACCATGCCGCGAACAAAGCCGCGCACCAGCTCCGGCTCCTTCTTGATCGTTTCGAGCCGCACGTTGAACGTCGAGTACGCATAGGGGCCGAGCTCTTTGGGAATGTTGAGGAACGGCTCGCCCCACACGTTGTTGCGCACGCCTTGCGTGACGTAAGGCTCGGTCGCCTCGCCGATCTGCGCCTGCTTGCCGCGGACCACCGCGACGGTCGCCGAGCTTGCGGTTTCGATCAGGGTGACGTCGCGCGTCGGATCGAGATTCCACTTCTTCAGAAGATAGCGCATGATCGAATTCGGCGTGCCACCGTACGGGCCGATGGCAATCTTCTTGCCCTTGAAATATGCGGCGTAATCCTTGCCGTTCGGCTCGGGCTGTCCCTTCGCGGCGCTGAAATAGACGTTGCCGCGATCGACGCAGTTGACCACGGTGCGCAGTTCGGCGCCCTTGGCTTTGGCGTAGGCATCGTGCTCGGGGCCGCCGATGAAGGCGAAGGCCTGGCCGGACAGCACGGCGTTGGTGTGGCCGCCGCCGCTCTCGATGGTGACGATCTGCACCGCCACGTCCTCGAACAGATTCTTGGCCATGCCGATATAGAGCGGCAGATAGCCGGTGCCGTGGACCGGTTCGGCGATCAGCACCGATTTGGCGGCGGCATTGCCGACATACGGACACGCGACGATTGCCGCGCCGGCGGCGCCGGTGCGCAGAAAATTTCGCCTGTTGAAGTGGAGTACCGTCATCCTCGTTCCTCCCACTGCTTCGTCGTTGCGCTGAATTCTATTGCTTGACGCCCTTGCGCAGCACGCTTTCGAGCCACGACACGGCCGCGTACATGGCGACCGCCAAAGTCGAAAGCACGCCGACCGCGACCCACACCAGGGCGATATCGTAGGTCTGGCCGGCATACAGGATCTGCCGGCCGAGCCCATGCTGCGAAGCGATGAATTCGCCGACGATGGCGCCGGTGAGCGCCAAGCCGATATTCACCCGCAGCACCGAGATGACCCACGGCAGGCAGAACGGCACGATCAGCTTGCGGAACACCTGCATGCGGCTCGCGCCGAGCGAATAGAACAGCTTTTCCTGATCCGGATCGACTGCCTTCACCCCCGCATAGGTGGTCAGTACCGACACGATGATGGTCAGTGCGGTCGCGATTGCGATCTTGGAGGCAAGGCCAAGCCCGAAAACCAGGATGACCAGCGGCGCCAGCGCCAGCTTGGGCAGCGAGTGGAAGCAGATCATGTACGGCTGCACGATGGCGGCGTAATTGCGCGACCACCAGAACGACAAACCGATCAGCGAACCGGCGGCAGTGCCGAGCAGAAAGCCGAAAATCGTCGAGCGGAAGGTGAAGGCAATATCGCCCCACGCATCCCCCTCGGTGAAGAACTTGATAAGCGTGGCGTAAATGGCGCTCGGCTTCGACCAGAAAAATCCGTCGATCCAGCCGTTGTCCGCCGCCGCCTGCCACAGCGCGACGGCGCCGACCAGGATGCCGACCTGAACGGCGATGATCAGCCACAGTGGCCAGTCCTTTTGCACCGGCAGCCGGCGAACGGATTTGACTTGCCGCGGGCGCGTTGCTGGCTGTGCCGGCGCAAGCTCGATGGCGGGAAGGCTCGAGGATTCCTGAACTGTCATGCCGCAACCCTCATGTCAGGCGGCCTCGCCGACGGCGGAGGTTGGATCGAGCGTCAGAAGCTGCAGGCAGCGTTCTTTGATGGCGATGAAATCCGGCACCAGGGTGGCGTGCCGCTGCCGCGGCCGACGGATCGGCACCGGAATACTTTCGACGATACGGCCGGGCCGCGTCCGCATCACGTACACTTCGTCGGACAGATAGATCGCTTCCTCGACGTCATGAGTGACGAACACGACGGTCTTGCCGAAATCGGCCCACAGGCCGAGCAGCCATTCCTGCATGTGCAGCTTGGTCTGGGCGTCGAGCGCGCCGAACGGCTCGTCGAGCAGGATCACGTCGGTGTCGAACAGGAGCGTGCGCAACAGCGCCGCGCGCTGGCGCATGCCGCCGGACAACGCACTCGGATAGGCGTATTCGAAACCGGCAAGGCCGTAGCGGCGCAGCAGCGGCAGCGCGCGCTCGCGCGCCTGCTTCAGCGTCACGCCCTGGATCTCCATGCCGAGGATGACGTTGTCGAGCACGGTGCGCCAGGGCAGCAGCAGATCCTTCTGCAGCATGTAGCCGACGCGGCCGATCGTGCCGGTGGCGTCGCTGCCGTCGATGAACACGCGGCCGGAGGTCGGCTGCAACAGGCCGGCGACGATGTTGAAGATCGTGGTCTTGCCGCAGCCGGACGGGCCGATCAGGCTGATGAAGCGGCCCTGCGGTATGGACAGCGTCACCGGCGCCAGCGCCTGGAACGGACCGGCCGGCGTGTTGAACGTCATGCTGATCTGATCGAGGTAGAGCTTTTCGGCGGCGCTCATGACGGTGAGCATATCGCAAGAAGCGCGGCGCTTATAGCGTTCTGTGGCCCGGATGGAACGCAGCGAAATCCGGGGTGAGCGGGCCGGAACTGCAAATCCCGGATTGCGCTTCGCTCCATCCGGGCTACGAGGACTTGCTACGAGGACTTGGCGAGCAATGCCGCCTCGAACGCGCTTGAAATGGCCGGTTTGCTCTTGCCGGCATGGGCCGCATCGCCGATCACCGTGACGATCTGTCCCGGCCGCGCCAGCCGCTGGATGCGCGTGGCGGTGCCGCGGCGCGCCTTATGGTAGAACCAGTCGCGCAACGCGTCCGACGAAAACAGCCGCGAAACACGCGGCGCCCGCGCGAGCCTGCTGTCGAGCATCCAGCGGGCGAACGGACCGAGCCCGAAACGATAAGCGGCGCCGCTGGCGATCACGATGCGATCGAATGGCGCCAACGCTTCGGGCGTGGCCGTCACGTCCGTTGCGAAACGGAACGTCACGTTCTTCATCGCGCAGGCCGCGACCATATCGGTGATGTAGCGCTCAAAGCTTTTCTCGTTGGCGACGACTTCCTGAAACAGCGGCGCCTTGCCGGCGTAATTGAACGCGCCGCCGGCGCGCGGCTCTTTTTCGAACACCGTCACGGTGTTGCCGTCGGCGACCAGCGACGCGTAGGTGAGGCCCGCAGGTCCCGCGCCGATAATCGCGATGCGCTCGCCGCGCGGCGGATGCGGATCGGCGAACGACGTTTCGCGGCCGGCGGCGCCGTTGACCACGCAGCCGATCCGGGCGCCGCCACGCATTTCGTTGATGCAGGTGTTGCAGGCAAGGCAGCGCCGCACCGGCTCGCCGCGCGCGACCTTTTCGACCCATTGCGGATCGGCGACCAGCGTACGGCCGAGCGCGACGAAATCGGCCTTGCCGCTCGCCACCGCATCTTGCGCCAGCTCCGGATCGCCGAGCCGGCCGACCGCAATGACCGGCACCGCGACTTTGGCCTTAATGTCGGCGGCGAAATCCAGAAACGTGCCGTCCGGATACGACATCGGCGGCAGCACGACCTGCGCGGACGGCAGCGAGCGGTAATGGCCGGCGCTGATATGGAGCGCATCGGCGCCGCCGCCCGCGGCCCACAGCGCAATCTGGCGGCCCTCCTCGAAGGTAAGCCCGCCGGGAAAGAAGTCTTCGACCGACAGCCGGTAGATCACGCCCAACTCCGGCACGGCCGCCTTCACGGCGCGCAAAATCTCCAGGCCGAAGCGCGCGCGGTTTTCCAGGCTGCCGCCGTATTCGTCGGTGCGGCGATTCTCGAACGGCGCGTGGAATTGCGAGATCAGATAACCGTGCGCGGCGTGGATCTCTACACAATCGAAGCCGGCGTTCTTGGCACGCAGCGCCGCGGCCACATGCGCGGCGGTCGTTTCGGCAATACGCGCCTTGCTCATCGCCTGCGGCACGATGGTCTCGAACGTGGTCTCGTAAACCGGATGTGGAATGGCCGACGGCGCGATCGGCGTCTCGCCGCAGATGTCGGCGCGGGTGTGGCCGCCGCCATGGCCGAGCTGGATCGACGCCTTGGCGCCGCCGCGATGAATTTCGCCGACCAGGCGCGCCAAGCCGGGCAGGAAGCGATCGTCGTAGATGCCGATCTCATGGCGGCGATGCCGGCCGCATTTTTCTGGCGACGCCATCTCGACGGTGATCAGGCCAGTGCCGCCGCGCACCCGCGCCATGTAGTAGGCGACCGAGTCATCGGTGACGAAACCCTCGGCATCCGACGTGCGCGTCGTCATCGGCGGCATGACGATGCGGTTTTTTATTTCGACCGGCCCGATCCGCGCCGGAGTGAGGAGGGGATTCATTGTTGCTTGTCGTCCTCAGAGAACCGGAATCTCCCCGCCGTCGATGTCGATGGTGGCGCCGTGCAGCCACGTGGCGCGCGACGAGACGATGAAGACGACGAGATCGGCAATATCCTCGACGGTGCCATAGCGAATGATGCCCGTCTCGCGGCACATGGCTTCGCGCACTTTGTCTTCCGCGAGGCCGGTGCGCGCCACTTCGGCGCGGATGCGCCGCCATTGCCGCTCGGTCTCGACCAGGCTCGGATGGATGCAATTGACCCGCACGCCATCGGCCTTGCCGCGATCGGCGAGGCATTTGGTGAACGCGGCAACTGCGGCGTTCACCGAAGAGCCGATGGTGAAATCGGCATGCGGCTTGCGGCCGCTGGTGCCGGCCATGGCGACCAGCGCGCCACTGCGTTCTTTCAGAAGCGGCCAGGCGAGGCGGGCGAGCCGCACATGGGCGAAGAATTTGAGCGCGTAGCCTTCCTCCCAGTCGGCATCGGTCAGCGCGAAGAAATCGCCGCGCTTGGTGGTGCCGGCATTGTTGAACAAGATATCGAGCCCGCCGAATTCACGCCGCACCGCCGCGATCAGCTTCTCCGGCGCGTCCTTCTCGCGCAGATCGAGCACCGCGATGGCGGCGCGGCGGCCCGTGCTGCGGATTTTCTGCGCGACCTCATCGAGCGCTTTTTCGTCGCGTCCGGTCAGCATCAGGTCGCAACCCTCGGCGGCGAGCGCCAGCGCGGTGCCGGCGCCGATGCCCCGGCTCGATCCGGTCACCAGCGCGACTTTGCCTTTGAGCCCCAGCTCCATTTCGGTCCTCCATTTGCACTTCATTGTAGCCCGGGTTGAGTGAAGCGAAACCCGGGGATCGGCATTGCCGGCTCTGCACGATCCCGGATTTCACTCGCGCGAAATCCGGGCTACGGTCCGCGCATGACCATCAAGGGCAAGGCCTACATCGCCGGCGCGTACGAGCATCCGACGCGGCACGCGCCGGACAAGTCCGTTGCGCAGCTGCACGCCGAAGTGGCGCTCGGCGCGCTCGCCGACGCCGGGCTGACGCGCGACGATGTCGACGGCTTTTTCTGCGCCGGCGATGCGCCAGGGCCGGGCCCGGCCTCGATGGCGGAATATCTCAACCTGACGAAACTGCGCCACGTCGACTCGACCGAGCTCGGTGGCACCTCGTACGTGGCGCTGGCCGGCCATGCGACGGCGGCGATTGCGCTCGGCAAATGCGATGTGGCGCTGATCACGCTCGCGGGCCGGCCGCGCAGCGAAGGCGTGGCGACCGGCACCACGCCGCGGCTGCGCGATCCCAACCAGCCGGAGGCGGCTTTCGAATTTCCTTACGGCCTGACGACCGCCAATGGCTACGCCATGTGCGCGATGCGGCACATGCACCAATACGGCACCACCAGTGAGCAGCTCGCCTGGATCAAGGTCGCGGCCTCGCATCACGCGCAGCACAATCCGAACGCCATGCTGCCCGAGGTCGTCACCGTTGCCGACGTGGTCGCTTCACCGCTGATCGCCGACCCGCTGCATCGCCTCGACTGCTGCGTCATCAGCGACGGCGGCGGCGCGCTGGTCGTGGTGCGGCCGGAGATCGCCAAAAGCCTGCGCCGGCCGGTGGTGAAGATCATCGGCGCCGGCGAAACCGTCAAACACCTTGCCGCCGGCACCTTCGACCTGACCACCTCGGGCGCCGCGCGCTCGGGCGCTGCGGCCTTCGCCGAAGCCGGCGTGACGCCCGCCGACATCAAATACGTCTCGATCTACGACAGCTTCACCATCACGGTGCTGATCCAGCTCGAAGATCTCGGGTTTTGCCCCAAGGGCGCGGGCGGCAAGTTCGTCGCCGACGGCAATCTGATCTCCGGCGCCGGCAAGCTGCCGTTCAACACCGACGGCGGCGGCTTGTGCAACAACCATCCGGCCAATCGCGGCGGCATGACCAAAGTGATCGAGGCGGTGCGCCAGCTGCGCGGCGAAGCGCATCCGGCCGTGCAGGTGAAGAATTGCGATCTGGCGCTGGCGCAGGGCACCGGCATGCAGCTCGGCACCCGCCATTGCAGCGCGACCTTGATCATGGAGCGGGATTAAACCATGCCACGGCCAATTCCCGCTCCGCCCGTCACGATCGAGACCGAACCGTTCTGGAACGCGGCGCGCGAGCGCCGCTTCGTGGTGCCGACTTGCGGCGCCTGCGGCAAGGCGCACTGGTATCCGCGCGCGGTCTGTCCGTTCTGCGGCGCCGAACGGATCGAATGGTGCGCCGCCTCCGGCCACGGCACGATCTACAGTTTCAGCGTCATGCGCCGCGCCAAGGAGCCTTACGCCGTCGCCTATGTGACCTTGGCCGAGGGCCCGACCATGCTGACCAACATCGTCGATTGCGATTTCGATGCGCTGCACATCGGCCAGCAGGTAACCGTGACGTTCGCCGATACCGAAAACGGGCCGCCGGTGCCGATGTTCAGACCGGGCTGAGGCTGTCGGGACGCCGCAATCTTTCGTTCACGATACCTTTCGCCGAAACCTTGGTTTGCGCAAATTAAGTTTTTAGCCGAATTCCTCTTGGACTTTGCGTAACATTTGAAGCGCATGCTTACGGCATGCATGAGCGCAGACGAGTCCGGCGCACCAACGTTTACAAGTGCGCGAAAATATCGATGAACGGGTCGCTTCGCGACTGCGTGGTCCGCGATATCTCGTCGCTCGGCGCACGGCTCGCCATGATGAGCACGTGCTCGGTCCCCGACCGGTTTTCCCTGACATTCGACGCCGCCCACACCCTGCGCGGCTGCCGCGTCGCCTGGCGCTCCGCGACCGAAGTCGGCGTCGAATTCTGTGAGGCGACGTTTCACTCGGCGGCGTAGCGCGCTCTTCGCCAAGTCGTCATTGCGAGGAGCCAACGGGTCCGGCCCGAAGTGGCCGGCCCGATGACAAGCTCAGCGACGAAGCAATCCAGGGTCGGGTGCTCCGACTCTGGATTGCTTCGCTGCGCTCGCAGTGACGGTGAAATAACTACTCCAGCGTCAGGCCGAGCTTCTTCACCAGCGCCGCCCACTTGCCTTCTTCGCGCTTGATGTTCTCGGCGTATTCGTCCGACGTGCTCGGCGTCGGATCGCTGCCGTCGGAAATCAGCCGCTTCTTGAATTCGTCGTCGGCGAGGATCTTGCGCAGCGTGGTATTCAGCTTCTCGACGATCGCCTTCGGCACGCCGGCGGGCGCGGTGAGGCCGTAATACTGCACCGCCTCGAAACCCGGCAGCCCGGCTTCGGCGGCGGTCGGCACGTCGGGCAGTGCCGCCGAGCGCTTGGCGCCGGTCACCGCGATGGCGCGCAACTGCCCGGCCTGCACGTTGCTGACCGCGGCCGGAATCGTGTTAAAGCCGAGCGGCACGTGATTGCCGAGCAGATCGTTGGTCAGCGGCGCGGTGCCCTTGTAGGTCACCGTGGTGATGTCGACGCCTGCGGTCAGGTTGAACAGCTTGGCGGCGAAGAAATTGATGGTCGGCGCCGGCGGCGTGCCGGCCGACAGTTTGCCGGGCTGCTTCTTGGCCAGCGCGATCACATCGGTCAGCGTCTTCCCTGGAAATTGCGGATTGGCGACGATGAAGATCGGCGTCGAGGCGACGAGCCCGATCGGCGTGAAATCCTTGTTGACGTCGTAGCCGGTATGGGCGCCGAGGCTGATGCCCGTCAGCATCATGCCGAGCGTGTAGCCGTCGGGCGCCGCCTTGGCGAGGTCGCGGGTGCCGATCATGCCGCCGGCGCCGGCGCGGTTCTCGATCACCACCTGCTGGCCGAGCGCGGCGGACAGCTTCTGTCCGACCAGCCGCCCCATGACGTCGACGCCGCCGCCCGGCGGATAGGGCACGATCAGCGTGATCGGCCGGCTCGGGTAATCCTGCGCCGCGGCGCCGCCGAGCGGGCCGGCAAACCCGGCAAGCAGAGCGCCCGCCGCAAGACACATGATCACGACCCGGCGCTTCATCGTTCGCTCCTCGGCTGGCTTTTCTGGGCGCGACTATAGCTCCGCCCCGCGGCCATGCGCTACATTGGGCGCAAGCAAACACAGGGAGCCCGACCGATGCGGTTCGGTCTATTCGGCAGCGCCACGGCCCGCCACGGCGGGCCGGACGTCGATTCCGGCCAGGGCTACCGGCAATTCGTCGATTACAACGTCGAGGCCGAAGCGCTCGGCTATCATTCGACCTTTCTGGTCGAGCATCATTTCACCGGCTTCGGCCAGGTGTCGGCCAGCCTGTCGCTGCTCACCTGGGTGGCGGCCAAGACGCGCACCTTGCGGCTCGGCACCGCGGTGCTGGTGCTGCCGTGGCATAATCCGGTGCTGCTCGCCGAGCAGGCCGCGACCATCGATCTGCTCTCCGGCGGCCGGCTCGATTTCGGCGTCGGCAAGGGCTATCGCCACAACGAGTTTGCCGGCTTCTGTGTGCCGATCGAGGAAGCCGACGCGCGCTTTGCCGAATCCATCGAGGTGATCGTCAAGGCCTGGACCGCGAAGCAGCGCTTCTCGCACCAGGGAAAATTCTGGCGTTTCCACGACGTCATCGTCGAGCCGCCGACCGCGCAAAAGCCGCATCCGCCGATCTGGATGGCCGCCGGCAATCCGGATTCGATCCGGCAGGTCGCCGAGCGCGGCTACAATCTGTTGCTCGATCAGTTCGCTTCGTTCGAAACGGTTGCCGAGCGCATGGCCATCTTCAAGGCCGAGGTGGAAAAGCGCGGCCGCACCTACGATCCGATGGACGTCGGCGTGGCGCGCGCGTTTTTTGTCGCCAAGGACGACGCCGACAAGCAGGCCGCGCTGGAGCGCCGGCTGGAAGCGCAGCGCCGCCTCGCCGCCGCCTCGACCGCGCCCGGCGCGAAGAACACCGCGAGCATCATGGCGTATTCCGACACCCGCGAAGCGAGCGAGGAAAGCGCGCTCTACGGCACGCCGGACGAGATCGCCGCAAAGCTGGAACGGCTGCGCGGGCTCGGCGCCGAATACGTGTTGCTCAATTCCGGCGGCGGTTTTGCCGGCGACAGCCTGACGCGCTTCGCCCGCGAGGTGATGCCGGCGTTCGCCGACAGTGCGAAGATGCGGGTGGTGGGCTAGGACATTCATTCCGCTCATTCCCGCGAAAGCGGGAATCCAGAATGCGGATGCACGGACGATCGGACTGGGTCCCCGCTGGCGTGGGGACGAGCGGGCACAGCATTCGACCATGATCAACAAAATCGTACAGAGCATGGCGGAGGCGATGGCGGACATCCGCGACGGCTCCGTCGTGCTGATCGGCGGCTTCGGCTCGATCGGCCAGCCGAACGCGCTGATCGACGGCCTGATCGAGCAGGGCGCCAAGGATTTGACCGTGGTGGCCAACAATTCCGGCGTCGGCCATGTCGGGCTCGCCAGGCTTCTGGAAACCGGCCGCGTGCGCAAGATCGTGTGCTCGTTTCCGCGCACCGCCGATCCGGTCGTGTTCGAGAAACTGTGGCGCGAGGGCCGCATCGAGCTCGAAGTGGTGCCGCAGGGCACCATGGCGGAGCGCATGCGCGCCGCCGGCGCCGGCATTCCGGCGTTCTATACGCCGACCGCCGTCGGCACCAAGCTCGCCGAGGGCAAGGAGGAGCGCGAGATCCGCGGCCGCAAATATATTCTGGAAGACGCGCTGCCCGGCGACGTGGCGCTGGTCGAAGCCTGGGAGGCGGACCGCTGGGGCAACCTGACCTACAACTCGTCAGCGCGCAATTTCAATCCGGTGATGGCTACCGCGGCGGCGCTCACCATCGTGCAGAGCCAGCACATCGTCGAGCTCGGTGCGCTCGATCCCGAAAAGGTCGCGACACCGGGCATTTTTGTCAGCCGCGTGCTGCACGTGCCGTATGGCGAGCCGACCGTGACGTGAGCGGGGAAGCCGTGATACGATCGCAAATGAGTGGTCCGGCTTTTAGCTCGTCGCAATGTGCCGTCGATCGCAATGGCAGTCAAAAGTTTCGAAAAGATTTTTCTGTCAAGGGTCTTCGACCGCCGAAGGCGGCGCTTCGCGCCCTTGACAGAAAAATCTTTTCGAAACATCGGCTAGCCATTGCGATCGACGGCTTTCTCTGATCGACCAGAAATAAATACTAATTGATCTGCCGAGACTCGCATGAACACCATCGTCAAAGACAACCTCAGAGCCACCCCGGCCCACCAGCCGCTAACCCGCCGGCAGATCGCCGAGCGTTTGGCGCGCGACATCCCGGAGGGCTGGTACGTCAATCTCGGCATCGGCGCGCCGCTGCAGGTTGCCGACTACGTGCCGGCCGAGCGCGAGGTGATCTTCCAGTCCGAGAACGGCATTTTGGGCATGGGGCCAGCGCCGGCGCCCGACCAGATCAATCGCTGGCTGATCAATGCCGGCAAGCAGTATGTCACGCTGCGCACCGGCGGCTCCTACATGGGCCACGCCGACAGTTTTGGTCTCATCCGCGGCGGCCATCTCGATCTGTGCGTGCTAGGCGCTTTCCAGGTCGCCGAGAACGGCGACCTCGCCAACTGGGCGACCACCACCGACAACGCGCCGGCGGTCGGCGGCGCCATGGACCTTGCCGCCGGCACGCCGCGGCTGTGGGTGCTGATGGATCACACCACCAAGACCGGCGAGAGCCGGCTGGTGCGCCGCTGCTTCTATCCGCTTACCGCCGTTGGCGTGGTCAAGCGCATCTACACCAACCTTGCGGTGATCGACGTCACGCCCGAGGGCTTTGCGGTGCGCGAGATGGTGCCGGGCCTGACGCTCGAGGCATTGCAGGAAGTGACGGACGCGCCCCTGCGGACGGCCGCGTAACGCGCGATCAGTTCGTCGAATGCTTTTGTAAAAAGTCGATCACACGCTTCGGCACGTTTTCTTCCGTCTGCTGCTCGGGCGCGATGTCCCAGTACGCCGCGCGCGGCAGGCATTCTTCCAGATAGCGCGCTGCCGAGGTGGCGTGCGCGGCGTCGCGCCCGGGCACGATCAGCGCCGGGATATCGAGGCGGAGCAGATCTTCGGGCTCGGCGCCGGGCGCGGTATCGCGGTCGAACAGCGAGCGGCACATGCCGGCACAGATCAATTTGTATTGCTCGACGTTTTGCGTGGCATAGGCCGCCGCAAATTCCGCATCGCGTTTGATCACCGAAGCCCATGGGCCGCCGCGCGGATCGGCGCCGAACGGTTTGCCTTCCTTGCCGACCAGCGCGACCACACCGTCGAGGCCATGGTGCTGCACGAAGACGAGGTGTTCCGCGAAACGCGCGTGGCTCGAGATGCGGTATTTGGCGCCGCCGACCGGCCAGTACAGCACCATTGCGGCGACCCGCTCGGGATGCGCGACCGCAAACGCCGCGACCGGCGAACAGCCCATGCAGCCGCCCATCAGAAACGCACGTGAAATACCGAGATGGTCGAGCAGCCCTTTGCCCTGCGCCACGTAATGCGCCCAGGTGACGCGCTCCACCCGGCCGCCGGACTGGCCGCATTCGCGGCGGTCGAACGCGATGCAGGTAAAATGCTTCGGCAGGTGATCAAGGAGTTTTATGCGGGCATACACGCTCTGCGTCGACCAGGTCTCCACCACCGCATTGAATCCGCCCGGCGCGTACATCAGAAGCGGCGGGCCCGAGCCGAGCACGTCGTAACGCGTGTCAATGCCATCGATCGTGGCGGTGGGCATGGAACTCCTCACCCCTTGATCTGCCGGCCGGCGCGGGCGTCGGCGATCAACGCGTGGAAGGCGTCGAGCGCGCCTTTGGCGGTGTTGAAATAGGTGTCGGTCTTGGCCTCGAGCCACTTCTCCGCATAGCCGATCGCGGTGTGGGCGAGGCGCACGCGGCCGTCGAGCCACGGGCCGCCGCCGAAACCGCCGATCACCGGAATCTGCACCGCCTTGACGACGGCGGCGCCGGCGAGCGGCCCCGAATTGGTGAAATCGAGCAGCGCGGCGCCGGACTTTTCCAGAAGCTTTGCTTCGGCGACCAGCCGCTCGGCGGCTTCGGCGGTCGCCTGCGCCGCCGCCGAGTTCTGCGCGCTGTACGGAATGCCGTATTTGATCGCGGTCTGCGGCGTGAGGCCGAACTGCGCAAACACCGGGATGCCGGCGTCGACCAGCGCGCGCACGACTTGCGGATAATCCGCCGCGGCGTCGACCTTGATCATGTCGGCGCCGCCGTCCTTGACCAGACGCCGCGCCGCGGCGAGCGCGCTGCCGACGCTCTCTTGCACCGGGCCGAACGGCATGTCGCAACTGACCAGCGCGCGCGTCACGCCGCGCCGCACCGCCTGGCAGCAGATCAGCATCTCGTCGAGCGTGACTTCGGCGACTTCCTCGCGGCCCCACAGATTGACGCCGACCGAATCGCCGACCGAAACGAAATCGACACCGGCACGGTCGGCGATGCGCGCGATCTGAAAATCCCAGGCGACGACGCCGATGCTCTTTTGGCCCGCGCGCTTCATCTGTTGAAGCGTCGCAATCGTCATCTTGGCGTCCATGCCTTGGCTCCGTCGGAATCTCTGCGGCTGCGCTCTCTTTAGCACGGCGCTTCGCTTATCCTCCCTCGCGTAGCGTAGCGCAGCGGGGGAGGGGGACCATCTTGCGAAGCAAGATGGTGGAAGGGGCGCCGGCCGCGCCGCTTCACTTTCGTCGAAAGAGTTCGTTGAGTCCCGCGCCCCCTCCCCCGCTTCGCGGGGGAGGATAAGGAAATCAGGACGCTGGATTTTTTGGCTTGGGCTTCGGCGCGGCGGCTTTTGGCTTCGGCACGATTGCGGCGGCCTTCGGCTTGGCCGCGGCCTTCGGTTTTGGTGCCGCTACCTCGGGCTTCTCCGCCGCGGGCGCGGCCGCGACCTTCGGCTTCTTCACCTTCGGGCGCGGCTTGGCGTGACGAACCGGCGGGAGATCAGCCTCTTGCGGCGGCACGGCGCGGGTCGGGCCGGTATAGACCACGATTGGCACAACCGGGCCGAGGTCCGACAACAGGTTGAGCTTGGGGGTCGGCGCGCGCAGCGCCGAGAGCAGCGTCGAAAATTGCGAGGAGCCGCCGTCGCCGGTGCCGACATTGCCGGTCGCGACCGAGCCGTTGCCGTTCTCGGCCGCCTCTTCGTCCAGATCGTCATCTTCGGCGGGGTGGCGCTTGCGGTGCGGCCCGCACATCTGATCCTTCAGATTCGGCGGATCGACGTTGAGCGGCTTGAGCTCGTCCACCGTTCCGAGCGCCGGAGTGAGCCAGGCCAGCGGATTTTGCCGAAAGCCGCTCTCCAGCAGCTCCGCCGCCTTCAGGGCGCGCCCCGCGCTCGATGACGCGCCGAGCACGACGGCGATGAGACGCTTGTTGTCGCGGCTCGCGGTGGCGACCAGATTGAAGCCCGAAGCGCAGATGAAGCCGGTCTTCATGCCGTCGGCGCCCGGATAGCGGCCGAGCAGCGGATTGTAATTGCGCACCACGCGCCGGCCGTACTTGATCGCGGGAATGTGCCAATAGAAGCTATATTGCGGGAACTGTTTGATCAGCGCGCGCGCCAGAATGGCGAGATCGCGCGCCGAAGAGATCTGGCCGTCCGCCGGCAGCCCGTTGGGATTGACGAAATTCGATTCCGTCATGCCGAGGCTTTGCGCCGTCAGCGTCATCTCCTCGGCGAACTTGTCGATCGAGCCGTCGAGGCCTTCGGCGAGCAGCACGGCCATGTCGTTGGCCGACTTGACCATCAGCATCTTGAGCGCGTTGTCGACCGTCACCTGGGTGCCGATCGGATAGCCCATCTTGGTCGGCGACTGCGACCAGGCATTGCGCGACACCGTGAACAGCGTGTCGAACGTGATGCGGTGATCGCGGATTGCACTCAGCGTGACGTAGAGTGTCATCAGCTTCGAGGTCGAGGCCGGGTACCACGGATAGCTGGCATTCTCGGCGCGCAGCACTTTGCCGCTGTCGGCATCGACCAGAATGTAGGCTTCGGCCCGCGCCGGTGTGGCGCTGGCGAGAAGCGGCGCGGCCAAAACCGCGGCAAGGACGATGGAACCAAGTGCGATCGGTAAACCCGATGCTCTACGACATGTCATGCGATGCACTATGCTTCCATAATGAGTGGCCGGTCGGGACAAATCCGAGCTGCGGGCCTATCTACCAGCAAGGCCGCCTCGAACGCAAAGCCGAACGGCATAACCTTGCGGATGTGGGCAGCCTGTGGTGCCTAGGCAATGAAAAGGACTAAAATTCGGCGCGGGCGGCGGAACAGCGCGTTTTGGCGCCGTCGGCAATGGAGCGGATCATGACCGCATGCATCGTGGGATGGGCGCATACACCATTCGGTAAGCTTGCCGACGAAACCGTCGAGAGCTTGGTCGTGCGTGTGACCAACGTGGCGCTCGCCGACGCCGGCATCGCCGCCAAGGACGTCGACGAGATCGTACTCGGCCACTTCAACGCCGGCTTCGCGGCGCAGGATTTTACCGCCTCGCTGGTGCTGCAGGCCTCGCCCGATCTGCGCTTTAAGCGCGCCACCCGCGTCGAGAATGCCTGCGCCACCGGTTCGGCCGCGGTGCATCAGGGACTGAATGCGATCGCGGCGCGTTCGGCGCGCATCGTGCTTGTCGTCGGCGTCGAGCAAATGACGACGACATCGGCCGCCGATATCGGCCGCAACCTGCTGAAAGCGTCCTATGTGCGCGACGAGGCCGACATCGACGGCGGCTTTGCCGGAATTTTCGGCCAGATCGCATCGCTCTATTTCCAGCGCTGGGGCGACCAGTCCGATGCGCTGGCGAAGATCGCCGCCAAGAACCACAAGAACGGCGTCGGCAATCCGTACGCGCAGCTGCGCAAGGATTTCGGCTACGACTTCTGCCGCAGCGAGAGCGACAAGAACCCGCGCGTTGCCGGGCCGCTCAAGCGCACCGATTGCTCGCCGGTGTCCGACGGTGCCGCCGCACTGGTGCTGGCCGACGTCGAGACCGCGCTCGCGCTCGACAAGGCCATCGTGTTTCGCGCCGCCGCCCACGTGCAGGACTTTTTGCCGATGGCGCGGCGCGACGTGCTCAAGTTCGAAGGCTGTGCGCTGGCCTGGCAGCGCGCGCTGGCGCAGGCCGGCGTCGCGCTCAAAGATCTGTCGTTCGCCGAGGTGCACGACTGCTTCACCATTGCCGAGCTGATCGAATACGAGGCGATGGGGCTGGTGCCGCAGGGGCAGGGCGCGCGCGCCATCGACGAAGGCCTCGTCGCCAAGGACGGCGCGCTGCCGATCAATCCGTCAGGCGGGCTCAAGGCCAAGGGTCATCCGATCGGCGCCACCGGCGTGTCCATGCACGCGCTCGCCGCCATGCAGCTTTCGGGCCGCGCCGGCGACATGCAGATCAAGAACGCGCGCCTCGGCGGCATCTTCAATATGGGCGGCACCGCGGTCGCCAATTACGTCAGCATTCTGGAGCGGCTGCGGTGATCGAGCCGCTGCGCGGCGAGGTGAAGGAATACGTAGCCTAGCCGGCTTTTCCGCCGTTTCTGGCCGGCTTGCTGTCCTGCTCGACCAGAATTCCGAAATCCTTCGACTTGGTGGCTTTATTCGCGAGGTCGAAGCCCTCGGAGATAAGGCCGCGTTTGAGCAATTCGCGGATGGCCGAGGCGCGGCTCGGCATGCGCCGGTCGAACCGCCAATCGTCGATGGCCACCAGTTCTTCATCGGTCAGCATGATCTGCAGCCTTTCGCCGCGGCTCACGCCCATGGCTCCCCTCCATTATCACCGCCGCACCGGGACCAAAGGCGCGGCAATTCTTACTCATAAACCGTATAATAGTAATTCGGTTCCTTATGCGTCAATACCCCATTTACTGCGGAAGGTGGAAAGGCAGGAAAATACTTAGATATCAGAGTGTTAGTTGGAACTTTGCCTTGCGCCGGCCAAGCTTTGGGAGGACACTGAATGCATGGCACTCGACGCTTCGGTTTCCGCCTCGAGCACGGAAGAGGAAATGGCCATCGACCACGATGTTCATGGTCACGCGACATTCCAAGCGCGGCCTGCCACGGAACGCGATCGCCGATTTTTTCAGAAGGTCGCGCATTCCAATGAGTCGGTGACGTTAAGTTTGAGAACCAGCGTTGCCCACGTCGCCGAGAGCAAAGTTCTCATCGACAAAATCAACAACCTATTGCGCCGCTAACCGAAGGTCTTGTGCGATGGCGATCTATCGACTGTTGCAGAACTCAGCGTTTGGTCCGGAAGAAATCGAGCGTATGACGACCGCCTACGAGGACGCTTTGCGCGCCCTGGGCCTGACCGACCGCGCCGATCCGATGACCGAAATCCTGGCCAAGAAAATCGTCGAAATCGCGCAGACCGGAGAGCGCGATCCGGCACGCATTCGTGCGCAGGCCGTCGCCGCCATTTAGCCGCTGTATCGTCATTGCGAGGAGCGGAGCGACGAAGCAATCCAGGAGTCGGTTGCACCAGCCCCTGGATTGCTTCGCTGCGCTCGCAATGACGAGTCTTTAACCCGCCGCCGCTGGCGCAAACTGCGCCTCGACCAATTCGGCAAAGAATCCGCCCTGGCGGATCAGCTCGTCGAACGTGCCGGTCTCGACGATGCGTCCCTCGCGAAACACCAGAATGCGCGTGGCGTTGCGGATGGTGCAGAGCCGGTGCGCGATCACGAAGGTGGTGCGGCCCTTCATCACCTCGTCGAGCGCCATGTTGAGGCGGGCTTCGGTCAGCGGATCGAGCGCGCTGGTCGCTTCGTCGAGGATGAGGATCGGCGGGTCCTTGAGCAGCGCGCGGGCGACGGCGAGGCGCTGGCGCTCGCCGCCGGACAACAGCCGGCCGCGCTCGCCGACGCGGGCCTCGAAGCCTTGCGGGTTGCGGTCGATGAACTCGATCGCCTGTGCGCGCAGCGCGGCATCGCGCAATTGCGCCTCGCTGGCCTCCGGCTTGCCGACCCGCAGATTGTCGGCGATCGAGCGGTTGAACAAGAGCGTCTCCTGAAACACCACGGCGATGTTGCGGCGCAGGCCTGAGAGCGAAAGATCGCGGACGTCCATGCCGTCCACCGCGACGCTGCCGGATTGCGGATCGAACACGCGGTGCAGAAGCGACAGCGCCGTCGATTTGCCGGCGCCGGTCGGACCGACCAGCGCGACGCGCTCGCCCGGCAAAGCCGTGAAGCTCAAACCGGCGACCGCCGGCCGCTGGCCGTCATAGGAAAACGATACGTCCTTGAACTCGACGAGGCCGCGCAGGCGTCCGGGCGCAATGGCGTCCGGCCGGTCGCGCACCGCCGGCACGGTGTCGAGCACGTCGAAGAAATCGGCGAGCTTCGGCGCGTCCATGAACAGCATGTTGGCGAAGCTGACGGCCTGCTCGAGCCGCGCGATCAGCAGCGCCGCAATGCTCATGAAGCTGACGATCTCGCCCACCGTGGCGAGTCCGACGAGTTTCAGATACGTGCCGACGACCAGGATGATCAGCAAGGTCAAGGTGGTGCCGGCGCGCGTAAGCACCGCGGCGACGGCCCACCACGACAGCACCGGCATCTGCGCGCGCAGGAGCGAGTTCACCATGCTCTTGAGGCTGGAGACTTCGAGCTCGACCCGCGCGTAGCTTTGCACCAGCGCCACGTTGCCGAGCGCGTCGGCGGCGGTCTCGGCGAGATCGGAGTAATGCCGCTCGACCGCGTCTTGCATCGCGTAGGCGCGGCGCATGACCAGCACGGTGAGCGCGGTGAAGCCCACGCACAGCCCGATCAGCGGCAGCGCGAGGCGCCAGTTCAGCACCAGCGACGCCGGTAACAGCAGCACGATGAACACGAAGGCCGCGAAATGCTCACGGAAGAATGAAACCCAGAGCCACCACAGCGTGTCGGTGCCGGCGAGCATCACCTTCATCTGGCGGCCCGAATGGGCGCCGGAATGGTAGGCAAGCGGCAACTGCAGCACGTGCTCGAAAAAGTCCGCGAGCACGAGGTTGCGGCGCCGGTGCGCAAGGCGATCGGCGAACCACGCCACCAGGGTGGCGGCGGCGATGATGAATAGGCCGAAGCCGATCCAGGCGCCAATGAGCGGCGCCAGCACCCGGGCGGCCGCGGCGGCGCCGTCCGGTAGCGCGCCCGATAGCCGGTCGACGATGCGGCCGAACAGCACCGGCTCGACGAACTGGGCGAACGCCAGCCCGATATTGGCGAGCGCCAGGGTGACGGCGAGCCGCGCATCGGCACGCAGCAGGCCGAGCACGCGCAGATAAAGACGCACAAACGACATGGCGCCCGCTCTCCTTTCGCAGGCTATTTCAGCTTTCGCTCGTCGTCCCGCAAGCGGTCATCCAGTCGGTGTCGGAATGGCGCGCGGTCGTTCGTCCTCGGTGCAGATGAGGGAGACGACCCATGATGGACACGCTGACGATCTGTGGCTTTGTCGCGAGCATGCGGCACGCCGGTTACTTGAGTTCCGCCGCCGCTATTCTCGGCCTCGCCGAGGCGCATTATCCGGAGCTGCGCAAGGCGGTGCTACGCGCCAAAGCATGGCTTCTCAGCATTGGGGGCGCGACGATGGGCCGGCCAACGCCGGTTCGGCGCCGCCGCTTATCCGCCGAAAGCTGCGCTACATCAACGCGTTAGGTGAGCAACTCGGAACGCGCGCAAAATTTTCGACACGTTGTCGGATTAGGGCATAGTCGTTCGTCCTTGTCGTAGCCAAAGGGGTGAACGCCGATGCTCTACGCGTTTTTGTGCTGCCACGACGAAGCCGTGGTGAATTCCTGGAGCAAGGAAGAAGACGCCGCCGTGCTCGAGAAGCGCGCGCGGGTGACCGACAAGCTCGCCGCCAGCGGCAAGCTCGGCCCGGCGGTGCGGCTGATGCCGACCACGGCGGCCACTACCGTGCGCATGGGCCGCGAGCCGGTGGTGCTCGACGGGCCGTTCGCCGAGACCAAGGAGGCGCTGCTCGGCTTTTATCTGATCGATTGCGACTCTCTCGATGAAGCGATCGACATCGCCAAACAGATCGGACGCGACGAGAAGGTGGTGTTCGAGATCCGGCCCGTGAAGCTGTTTCTGCCGAAAGGCAAAATGCCGGCACAAGGCGCGATGAAAGGCGAGATGATCTCGTGAACGAGGTTGTCTGGATCGACTCGGTTCTGCGCTCGGCGCGGCCGCAGGCGATCGGCGCGCTCTTACGCTATTTCCGCGATCTCGATCGGGCCGAGGAATCATTCCAGGAAGCGTGTTTGCGCGCGCTGAAAACCTGGCCGGTCAACGGCCCGCCGCGCGATCCTGTCGCCTGGCTGATCATGGTCGGCCGCAATGTCGGCCTCGACGACGTGCGCCGGCGCAGCAAGAGCGCGCCGCTGCCGGCCGACGAGCAGATTTCCGATCTCGACGACGCCGAGGCCGATATCGCCGAGCGGCTCGACGATTCGCATTATCGCGACGACGTGCTGCGTCTCCTCTTCATTTGCTGCCATCCCGATCTGCCGGCGGTGCAGCAGATCGCGCTGGCGCTGCGTATCGTGTCCGGCCTCTCGGTGAAGGAAATCGCCCGCGCGTTTCTGGTCAGCGACGCCGCCATGGAGCAGCGCATCACCCGCGCCAAGAGCCGCGTCGCCCGCGCCGATGTGCCGTTCGCGGCGCCGGGCGCGGTCGAGCGCGCCGAACGGCTCGGCGCAGTCGCCGCCATGATCTATCTGGTCTTCAACGAGGGCTATTCGGCGAGCGGTGGCGAGCAGCACGTGCGCGCGCCGCTGTGCGACGAAGCGATCCGCTTGGCGCGGCTGTTGCTGCGGCTGTTCCCGAGCGAGCCGGAAATCATGGGGCTGACCGCGCTCCTTCTGCTGCAGCACGCCCGTACGAAAGCCCGGCTCGATGACGACGGCGCCATCGTGTTGCTCGAAGACCAGGACCGCGCCGCGTGGGACGGCGACATGATCGCCGAGGGCGCGGCGCTCATCGACAAAGCGCGCCGCCACGGCCGCCCCGGCGCCTATCAGCTGCAGGCCGAGATCGCCGGCGTTCATGCGCGCGCGGCCAAGGCGTCGGATACCGATTGGGCGGCGATCGATCGGCACTATGCGGCGCTGGAGCGGCTGCAGCCGTCGCCCGTGGTGACCCTCAACCGCGCGGTCGCGGTGAGCAAAGTGCAGGGCCCGGCCGTGGCCTTGGCGATGATCGAGCCTTTAGCCGAGCCGCTCGCCGGCTATTTTCATTATTTCGGCCTCAAAGGCGGCCTCCTGCTGCAACTCGGCCACGGCGACGCCGCACGCGTCGCCTTTGATCGCGCCATCGCGCTCGCCCACACGCCGGCCGAGGCGGCCCATATCCGCCTTCATCTCGACCGCCTGATGAAGGAGAGCCGGCCGGCCTGAAAAATTTTCGGCTGGTTGTCGGGTTGGCCGCAGTACCGCCGTCCTTGGGGCGATCAGACGGGGCTTCGATCAGTAACGCAAAGAGGAGAGTGCCATGCAGGTTCAACCATATCTGTTCTTCGACGGCCGCTGCGACGAGGCGCTGGAGTTCTACAAGAACGCTGTCGGCGCCAAGGTCGGCATGCTGATGCGTTTCAAGGACGCGCCGGATCAGACGGGAATCACACCGGGTTCCGAAAACAAGGTCATGCACGCGCAATTCGAAATCGGCGACACCGTCGTCATGGCGTCCGACGGCCACAACAGCGGACAGCCGAAATTCGATGGCTTTTCGCTTGCCGTCAGCGCCAACAGTGAAGCCGAGGCGGAGCGGCTCTTCAATGCGCTCGGCGAGGGCGGAAAGGTGACGCAGCCGCTGACCAAAACCTTTTTCTCGCCGAAGTTCGGCATGCTGGCCGACAAATTCGGCGTGCACTGGATGGTGCTCGCGGCGCAATAGGCACCTGCGGCCCGATCGCGAACCTGCAGGCCCGGAGAGGAACATGTTGGCCCAAAGCAAAAGCGACTTTGTCATTACACGCGTGTTCGACGCGCCGCGCGAAAAGCTGTGGCGGTGCTTCACCGAGCCGGAGCGCATGAAGGAGTGGTTCGGGCCGAAGGGCTCGACCGTCGTCTCCTCAAAGATGGATCTCCGCGTCGGCGGCACCTATCACGGCGCGCTGCGCGCCGGCGATGGACCGGTGATGTGGGCGAAGTTCGTTTATCGCGAGATCGCTCCGCCGCAACGGCTGGTCTGGGAGCATTCGTTTTCCGACGAAGCCGGTGGGCTGACGCGCCATCCGTTGAGCCCGACTTGGCCGCTCAAGCTTATGACCACCGTCACGTTCGAGGACGCCGGCGCCGGCAAGACCAAGCTCACGCTGCGCTGGTCGCCGCTCGACGCCGGCGCGGAGGAGCAAAAGACCTTCGACGCCGCACACGATGGTTGCCGTGCCGGCTGGGGCGGCTCGTTCGAGCAGCTCGAGGCGTACCTCCGCCGCGCGTAAGGCAATCCGGAAACGAATTCCCCGGCTCCGCCAGAGGAAACATCATGGCCAGCATCACGCAGAAAATCACGCCGTGCCTGTGGTTCGACACGGAGGCCGAAGAGGCGGCAAACTTTTACACCTCGGTGTTCGACAATGGCCGCATCAAGCACGTCAGCCGCTACGGCAAGGCCGGCCACGACGTGCATGGCAAGGAGGCGGGCTCGGTCATGGTGGTCGAGTTCGAGATCGCCGGCCAGACCTTCACGGCGCTCAACGGCGGCCCGCTTTTCAAGTTCAGCGAAGCGGTGTCGTTTCAGGTGATGTGCGAGAGCCAGGAGGAGATCGATAGCTTCTGGTCAAAACTGTCGGATGGCGGCGAGCCGGGCCAATGCGGCTGGCTCAAGGACCGCTTCGGCCTGTCGTGGCAGATCGTGCCGTCTGCATTGCCGCAGATGATCACCGACGCGCGCGGCGAAGCACACGAACGTATCATCAGTGCGGTGATGGGCATGAAGAAGTTCGATGTGGCGGCGCTGCACCGTGCCGCCGCGGGCGAAACCGAGACAGTGTAGGAGGGGAGACATGATCACCATCGTTCTCATTGCCGTGGCGGTGGCATTGGCCGCAGTGCTGGCCTATGCGGCGAGCAAGCCGGACAGCTTTGCGGTGCAGCGCTCGGCGCTGATCGACGCGTCGCCGGAGCGGATTTTTCCGTTGATCGACGATCTGCATGCGCAATCGGCGTGGTCGCCGTTCGAGAAGGACCCCGACATGAAGCGCACGCACAGCGGCCCGCCGCGCGGTCCCGGCGCCACCTACGCCTGGGATGGCAACCGCCAGGTCGGCGCCGGGCAGATCGCCATCACCGACTCGAAGCCGCCGTCCCAAGTCGTGCTGTCGCTGCAGATGCTGCGGCCGTTCAAAGCCGACAACACCGTCGAGTTCACCTTGGACCGCGTCGGCAGCGGCACCCGCGTGACCTGGGCGATGCGCGGCCGCTCGCCGTTCATGGCGAAACTCATGGGCTTGTTCATGGACTGCGACAACATGGTCGGCAAGCAATTCGAGGAAGGGCTCGCCAAGCTGAAAAATTTGGTCGAGACGCAGCCCGCCGCCATGGCGGCCGAGTAACGCGCGGCTGGCCAATCGCCGGCCCAATCGCGATATCATGTCCAACGGCTTTTTCGCGCGCGCCGCATTGATGCGGGCGCGCGCAAGCCGTTGGAGTGCGCGATGCACAGCGCCGCTGCCGGGTTTGCCGCGTTTCGGGCGCCGTATGCGCCGCCCGACGAAGAGCTTGCAGCGGCGTTGCTGGCCGGCTCAGGCCGCGGCTCGGCCGCCGAAGCCCGCATCGATGCGCGCGCCCGCCGTCTGGTCGAGGCGATCCGCGCCCGCGCCAGCGGGCTCGGCGGCGTCGAAGATTTTCTGCACGCCTATTCGCTCTCCACCAAGGAGGGCTTGGCGCTGATGGTGCTGGCCGAGGCGCTGTTGCGCGTGCCGGACGCCGCCACCGCTGACCGCCTGATCGAGGATAAGCTCGCGGCCGGGCGCTGGCTCGATGGCGAGCTCAAGTCCCACGCCGTCGTCGTCTCGGCATCGGCCTGGACGCTTGGCGTCGCCGCCCGCGTCATTCATCCGGGCGAGACGCCGCACGGCATTTTGGACGCGGTCATGCGCCGCATCGGCCTGCCGACCATGCGCGCCGCGATCCGCCAGGCGATGCGGCTGATCGGCTCGCATTTCGTGCTCGGCCAGACCATCGATGAGGCGCTCGATCGCGCGCGCGCCCATGCCGACTTTCGCTATTCGTTCGATATGCTCGGCGAGGGCGCCCGCACCGCAGCCGATGCCGAAAAGTATTTTGCCGCCTATGCGGGTGCCATCAAGGCGATCGGCGCTCGCGCCGGTAACGCGGCGCTGCCGGGTCGGCCGGGCATCTCCGTCAAACTGTCGGCGCTGCATCCGCGCTATGAGGCGATCTCGCGCGAGCGCGTGCTCAACGAATTGGTGCCGCGCGTTGCCGAACTGGCGCGGCTTGCGAAAGCGCGCGATCTGCAATTCACCGTCGATGCCGAGGAGGCGGACCGGCTCGAACTGTCGCTAGACATATTCGCCGCACTGCTGGGCGATGCGGCGCTCGTCGGCTGGGACGGTTTTGGGCTCGCCGTGCAGGCCTATCAGAAGCGCGCGCTCGCCGTGATCGACTGGATTGCGCAGGCCGCCGCGGCGACGGGCCGCCGGCTCACGGTGCGCCTCGCCAAGGGCGCGTACTGGGACAGCGAGATCAAGCGCGCCCAAGAACGCGGGCTCGCCGACTATCCGGTGTTCACCCGCAAGGCCATGACCGACCTCTGCTACATGGCCTGCGTGAAAAAACTGCTGGCGGCGCGGCCAATTTTGTTTCCGCAATTCGCCACCCATAACGCGCTCACCGTCGCCAGCATCATCGAGGACGCAGGCGGCGTCGATGGTTTCGAGTTTCAGCGCCTGCACGGCATGGGCGAGGCGCTGTACGATACGCTGCTCGCCGAACTGCCGGAGGCCGCCTGCCGCGTCTATGCGCCGGTCGGCGGCCACCGTGATCTGTTGGCCTATCTGGTGCGCCGGCTGTTGGAGAACGGCGCCAACTCGTCGTTCGTGTCGGTCGCGGCCGATCCGAGCGTGCCGATCGAGCAGATTTTGCGCCGGCCGGAGCGCCGCATCGCCGATGCGGGAGCGGCCCGCAACCGCAGCATTCCGTTGCCGCGTGACCTTTATCGGCCGGAGCGGCGCAACTCCGCCGGCGTCGAATTCGGCGAACGCGCCAGCCTCGAAGCGCTGCTTGCTGAAATCCGCGCCGGCACGACATCCATCGACGCCGCGCCCCTGATCGATGGCGTTGCGCGTGGCGGGACCGAGCGCGACGTGCTGTCGCCGATCGATGGCGAACGCGTCGGTAAAGTGCGCGAGGCCGACGCCGCAACGGCGACTGCCGCAATGGCGGCTGCGCAAGCGGGCTTTGCCAAATGGCAAGCGACGCCGTACGCCGAACGCGCCCGGCTTCTCGAACGCGCCGCCGAACAGCTCGAAGCTCGTCGCGGGCCGCTCCTTGCGCTGTTGCAGAACGAGGGCGGCAAGACGCTCGACGACGCACTCGCCGAATGGCGCGAAGCCATCGACTACTGTCGTTATTACGCGGCGCAGGCGCGCGTCTCGCTGGCCGACCAAGCGATGCCGGGGCCGACCGGGGAGAGCAACGTGCTGTGCTATCGCGGCTGCGGCGTGTTCGTCTGCATCAGCCCGTGGAATTTTCCGCTCGCCATTTTTCTCGGCCAGGTCGCAGCGGCGCTCGTCGCCGGCAACACGGTGGTGGCAAAGCCCGCCGAGCAGACGCCGCTCGTCGCCGCGCGCGCTATCGCATTGTTGCACGAGGCCGGCATTCCGTCCTCTGCGCTCCACCTCGTACTCGGCGACGGCAAGGTCGGCGAAAGCCTCGTCGCCGATCCCCACACGGCCGGCGTGGCGTTCACGGGCTCGACCGAAGTCGGCCGTGCCATTGCGCGCACGCTCGCCGCCAAAGCCGGACCGATCGTGCCGCTGATCGCCGAGACCGGCGGCATCAATGCCATGATCGTCGACGCCACTGCGCTGCCCGAGCAGGTGGTCGACGACGTCGTCGCATCGTCGTTCCGCTCCGCCGGCCAGCGCTGCTCGGCGCTGCGGCTCCTGTGCCTGCAGGACGACGTCGCCGACCGTATCCTCGACATGCTGACCGGAGCGGCGCGCGAGCTGGAAGTCGGCGACCCGCGTGCGCCCCCGACCCATGTGGGGCCGGTGATCGACGCCGACGCCAAGGCCAAGCTCGACGGCTGGATCGCCGGCATGACGCGTGCCGGCCGGGTGCGTTTCCGCTGGGATCGCGAGCATGCGCTGCCGCGCCGCGGCACCTACGTGGGCCCGACCGTGATCGCGCTCGACCGCGCCGGCGACCTCAAAGAAGAGGTGTTCGGGCCGGTGCTGCATGTGGTGCGCTGGCGCGCCGACGAGCTCGATGCGCTGCTCGACGGCATCGCCGGAAACGGCACGGCACTGACGCTCGGCATCCACTCGCGCATCGATCTGACTGTCGAGCGCATCGCCGCGCGGCTGCCGCACGGCAACCTCTATGTGAACCGCAACATGATCGGTGCGGTGGTCGGCACCCAGCCGTTTGGCGGTGCAGCATTGTCGGGGACCGGCCCCAAGGCCGGCGGGCCGAATTATCTGCGCCGCTTCGCCACCGAGCAGGTGGTGACCATCAACACGGCGGCGGCCGGCGGCAATGCCAGCCTGCTGGCGACGGACGAGTGAAAAGTAAAGAAACCATGGCCGGAGCGCGGCATTAACACAATCGCGACAAGATCGCGCTATTCTGCTGTGGCTATGATTGATTCGATTACCCGCCTCTATCAGGCTGCGCTCGAATGCCGGAATGACGATCCGTCGACCTCGCGGACCGCCCGCCTGCTGCGCTCGGGCCGCAGCAAGATGGCGAAAAAGCTGGCCGAAGAGGCGGTGGAGGTGGTGATCGACGCCATGCACGGCGGCCGCGACGCCGTGATCCGCGAGAGTGCCGATCTCATCTACAATCTGGTCGTGCTGTGGGTGGCGACCGGTATTCGCCCCGAGGACGTCTGGAAGGAGATGGACCGGCGCGAGCGGCTCCTCGGCATTGCCGAGAAGGTGCCGAAGAAGCTCTCCGATGACTCGGCGCGGCGCAAGGTCGTTGTGCTCGAAGGCCGCCGCGCGCGCAAACGGCGCTGATCGCGCGCTTTCCAGTCGTTCTCCGTTACGCTAAGCCCTTCCCGCGCGGAATGATCTGTCATTGCGAGTCAACAGGTCCGGCCCGAAGTGGCCAGCCCGATGACAAGCTAAGCAATCCAGACCGGGTTGCATCAGCCCCCGGATTTCGTCGCCCCTTCGGGGCTCCTCGCAATGACGTGCAGCTTAACACGAAAGTCCTCTAACAACGGTCCCTAATGCTCGATCACGTCATTTCTCTGCTCGCGTCATGGATCGTCGCGGTGATCTCGGCCGGCGGTTACCTCGGCATCGTCGCACTGATGGCGATCGAGTCGGCCTGCATCCCGTTGCCGTCCGAGATCATCATGCCGTTTGCCGGCTATCTGGTTTCGCTTGGCCGCCTGAGCCTGATCGGCGCCGCAACCGCCGGAGCGATCGGCTGCAATCTCGGCTCGACCATTGCGTACCTGGTGGCGGCAAAAGGCGGCCGCAAAGTCATCGAGCGCTGGGGGGCGTACGTGCTGATCCGGCCGGTCGAGCTCGACCGCGCCGAAAAATTCTTCGCCCGCTACGGCGCCATCACCGTGTTCGTCGGCCGCCTGTTGCCGGTGATCCGCACCTTCATCTCGTTCCCGGCCGGGCTTGCCCGCATGCCGATGCTGAAGTTTCAGATCTACTCGTTCGTCGGCTCGTGGCCGTGGTGTTTTGCGCTCGCCTATGTGGGCATGCTTCTCGGTGCGCGCTGGGACAGCGATCCGACGCTGCGCCGGCTGTTTCATGAATTCGACGCCGTGATCGCCGCCGTGCTGATCGCCGGCTTGGCCTGGTTCGTCTGGTCGCGCTGGCGCGAGGTTCGCCAGGGCGGGCGCTAGCCGCGGTTCGTCCGGCCGGCCCCCGGTGCGGGCGGTTTTGGCGCCGATTCTGACCATGTTGCCGCCTAATTTAGTGGCCACGGTTTGGCTGCTTCGGGCGGGGACGCGGGAAGCAGCCATTTTTGTGCGTCGGGGACGACGGAATTTGGCGCCATGAGGGTGGGCGATCGAACCATGCCGGTCACGGCAAAGTACCGACCGTGCTGTTGTGCGGCGCTGGTTGCCGTTGCGCTTGTGGCGGCGACGTCGTCCGCCGCATGGCCGCAAGGCGTGGCGCCGCCGGCGGCGGCCGCCCCGGGGCCTGCGCAGCCGGTGCCGGCCCAACCGGGTGCGCCCGTGCCGCAGCCGCAGTCGGCTCCTGGTTCGGCGTTTCCGGCGGAGCCGTCTGGCGCGGAAAAGCCCGGCTTCATCGCCGAACTCGGCCGTATATTGGACGATGCGCGCGGCAAGCTCAGCACCCTACCGCCGCCGCCCGGCCTGCCGCCGCCGCCCGGCCTACCCCCGCCGCCCAGCCTGCCACCGCCGCCCAACGAAGCAGCCAAGGACGCGGCCAATGCCACGCAGAATGCCGTGCGCAACGCGGCCGAAGTCACCAAGGACGCGGTGACCGCGATCGGCCGCCTTCCCGCGACCCGCGTCTTCGAGGTGCGCGCGCTTTGCCCGATGGCGCCGAACGGCGCGCCGGATTGCCGTGTGGCCGCGACCAATGCGTGCCGCGGCAAAGGTTTTAACTCCGGCGATCCGGTCAACGTGCGCTCGTCGGAGAACTGTCCGCCGGCCGTGCTGCTGTCCGGCCGTCAGCCGTCGGCCGGCGAATGTCCCACCGAAACCGTCGTGCTTGCGGCGGCCTGTCACTGATCAAAAAGGCTATCCGTCCATGATGTCCGACGCCGACCGTAACAAGGCCGCCGATATCCTGATCACGGCCGAAAAGCAGCGCAAGCAGGCGACCCAGCTGTCCAAAACCTGGCCCGGCATCACCATGGAGGACGCCTACGCGATTTCCCGCGAGGTGGCCGATCGCAAGATCGCCGGCGGCGCCAAGCTGATCGGCTACAAGGTCGGCCTCACCTCGAAGGCGATGCAGCGCTCGTCGCAGATCGACGAGCCGGATTACGGCCATCTGCTGGACTCGATGCTGATCGCGGATGGCGCCCGCGTCGCGCATGAGAATTTCTGCCTGCCGCGGGTCGAGGTCGAGCTCGCCTTCGTGCTCGGCAAGCCGCTGCGCGGCCCCGGCGTCAGCCTCACCGACGTGCTGCGCGCCACCGAATACGTCGTGCCGGCCATCGAGATCGTCGATGCGCGGCTGCAGGACCCACGCAAGATCTTCGACACGGTATCCGACAACGGCGCCGCCGCCGGCATCGTGACCGGCGGCCGCCCGGTCGGCCCGCTCGAAGTCGATCTGCGCTGGGTCGGCGGCATCATGTACCGCAACTCCGAGATCGAGGAGACCGGCGTCGCCGCCGGTGTGCTCGGCCATCCGGCGCTCGGCGTCGCCTGGCTCGCCAACAAGCTCGGCCAGCACGGCGTCACGCTCAATGCCGGCCACCTTGTGCTTGCCGGCTCGTTCACCCGCGTCGTGTTCGCCCGCAAGGGCGACACGCTGCACGCCGACTTCGGCGCGCTCGGCGGGCTTGCCGTGCAGTTTGTTTGATATACCGTCATTGCAAGGAGCGAAGCGACGAAGCAATCCAGGAGTCGGTGCACCAGCCCCTGGATTGCTTCGCGTCGCTCGCAATGACGATTGAGCAGCCGCAGCCCTCCCACCGCAATATCCGATGAGCGACCTTCACGGCGTCTTTCCTTATCTGGTGTCGCCGATCGACAATGACGGCCGGGTCAAAGTCGGCGTGCTCGCGCGCTTGGTCAATGATCTCGTCACGGCCGGCGTGCACGGACTCACACCGCTCGGCTCTACCGGCGAGTTCGCCTATCTCAATAATGAGCAGCGCGCCGAGGTCGTGCGCGCCTCTGTCGAGGCCGCTGCCGGCCGCCTGCCGGTCATTGCCGGCGTGGCCTCGACCGCGACCGCCGACGCAGTGGTGCAGGCGAGCCGCTATCAAAAACTCGGCGCCGCCGGCATTCTGGCGATTCTCGAATCGTACTTCCCGCTCGCCGACGCACAAGTCGAGGCTTACTTCCGCGCCATTGCCGATGCGGTCGACGTGCCGGTGGTGCTGTACACCAATCCGCAATTCCAGCGCAGCGATCTGTCGCTCGACGTGATTGCGCGCCTCGCCGAGCACCCCCGCATCCGCTACATCAAGGACGCCTCCACCAACACCGGCCGCCTGCTCTCGATCATGAACCGCAGCGCAGGCCTCAAAGTGTTTTCCGCCTCCGCCCACATCCCGGCCGCCGTCATGCTGATCGGCGGCGTCGGCTGGATGGCCGGCCCGGCTTGCGTCATTCCGCGGCAAAGCGTGCGGCTCTACGAGCTATGCCGCGCCGGACAATGGTCCGACGCCATGGCGCTGCAGCGCGCGCTGTGGCGCATCAACGAAATCTTCGCCCGTTTCAATCTCGCCGCCTGCATCAAGGCGGCGCTGCAGCTGCAGGGCTACGAGGTCGGCGATCCGGTGGCGCCGCAGCGGCCGCTCAGTGCGGACGAGCGGCGGGTCGTTGCGGCAGCGCTTGAGGCGGTGGAGGAAACACCTCCCGCGCGAGCAAGGCGACAATAATATCTGCTCGATCGGAGAAAGCCGTCGATCGCAACGGCTAGCCGTTCTTCCGAACAAATGGGCGTGTCAAGGGTGAAACCCCTTCGCGGCGCGCCGTAGGCGCGCCCTTGACACGCCCATTTGTTCGGAAGCTTTCGCAGCCATTGCGATCGATGGCGTCACGTGACGACGGGAAGGATCGAAGCTAGCGATGTCTGAGACCGTGTCTTGCGCACGCCAATTCCCCAAGCAATTGTTAATTTCGCCCAACCTATTCTTAACGCTTCCTTGCTAACGATGGCTGAAGCACCGCCGGCGGCGGTGCAGAGGTCATTGTGGCATCGATTGGTACCGAGCACGCGTCGCAGTCGCGTTTGTCGTGGTGGCCCGCCGGCGGCTTCGCCGGACGGCTGCGCGAGCTGTTCGCCGGCGCCAGCGATTCGTCGGTGGCGCGGCGGCTGGCTGGCGCCGCATTTCTGATCCGCGTCGTCAGCGCGCTGGTCGCCTTTCTGTCGCAGATCGTGCTGGCGCGCTGGCTCGGCGGCTTCCACTTCGGCATCTACGTCTATGCCTGGACCTGGGTGCTGTTGCTCGGCGGCATGGTCGATCTCGGTCTCGGCTCGGCGGCGCAGCGCTTCATTCCCGAATACATCGAGCTGAAGCAATTCGCATTGTTGCGCGGCTTCTTGCGCGGCAGCCGCTGGCTGGCGTCGTTGACCGCAACGCTGATCGCCGCGGCCGCGGCGGGCCTCGTCTGGGTACTGTCGCCGCACATCGACACTGACGATATCGTGCCGCTGTTGATCGCCTGCGCGGCACTACCGATCTACGGGCTGTCCCAGGTGCAGAGCGGCGTCGCGCGCTCCTATGGCTGGGTCAATCTCGGGCTGAGTCCGGTTTACGTGTTCCGGCAGTTCTTGCTCCTGGCGCTGCTCGCCGTCGCTCTGGCATTCGGGCTGGCGATGAACGCCGTGATCGCGACGCTCACCGCGGTCGTCGCACTGTGGGGCGTCACCATCGGCCAGTCGGTGGTGCTCGGTCGCCGGCTTGCCGGCAAGGTTGCGCCCGGGCCGCGCGCCTACGCTGTGCGCGCGTGGCTCGCCACCGCGGCGCCGATCTTTGTCGTCGAGGCGTTTTATCTGCTGCTCACCTATTCGGACGTGATCGTCCTGCAGCAGTTCCGGCCGCCCGACGAAGTCGCCATCTACTACGCCGCCGCCAAGAGCATGGCGCTGGTCGCGTTCATCTATTTCTCGGTGGCGCAGACGCTCGCCCATAAGTTCGCCGAATATCACGTCGCCGGCGATCGCCGCCGCCTTGCCGATTTCCTCGTCGTCGCGGTGCGGATGACATTCTGGCCGTCGCTGGCGTCGGTCTTGGCGCTGCTCGCGTTCGGCAGGCCGCTGTTGTGGATGTTCGGCCACGACTTCGTGTCCGGCTATTATCTGATGTTCATCATCGCGGTTGGGCTTTTGGCGCGCGCCTCGGTCGGACCGGCCGAACGAGTCTTGAACATGCTGGGCGAGCGCCGCTCCTGCGCGCTCATTTACGCCGGCGCGTTCGTGATGAATCTGGTGCTCTGCTTTGTGCTGATCCCGCGCCTGGGCATTGCCGGCGCCGCATTGGCGGGCGCGGGCGCGCTGGTCTTCGAGTCGGCGAGCCTGTTCATCGTCGCTAAATTCCGGCTGGGGCTGCACTGCTTCGTCTTCGGCCGGCCGCGTACGTCTTGAACCGGCGATGCGCGTCAAAAGCGCCACGCCCACGCACGCGCCGTTCGCCGGCACCGCGGCGGCGATCGCCAGCGCGCGTCGCGCCGTCGTTGCCGACCGCTACGCGCTCGATTCGTTTGCGGTCGAATGGCGCGAACTGTCGGAGCTTGACGGCATAGCAGACGATTGGCGCGAGCTTGCGGCGCGCGCACTGGCGCCCAATGTGTTCTACGAACCGGCCTTCGCACTCGCCGCCGCGCCGGTGTTCGGCCGCGGCGTCGGCGCCGTGCTGGTGTGGTCGGGAACGAGCCCGCGCCGGTTGCTCGGCTTTTTCCCGGCGCGGATCGAGAAGCGGCGCTACGGCATCCCGCTGCCGGTATTGGTCGGCTGGACCCATCCGTTCGCGCCGCTCGGCGTGCCGCTGGTCGAGCCCGAAGCCGCCGAGCCGGTGATCGCCGCCTGGCTCGCTCATCTCGCCGGCGATTCTCAAATGCCCGGCCTGCTGCTGCTGCCGTTCCTGCCGGAGGATGGACCGTTCGGTGCGGCGCTGGCGCCGATCCTGCAGCGCGCCCACATGCCGTCCGCCGCTTTCAATCGGCACAGGCGCGCGCTGTTGGCGCCGCATTCCGCCGCGCGCGCCCATTACATCGAGCGCTCGCTCAGCGGGCGCCGGCTCAAGGAGTTGCGCCGCCTCGGCCGCCGGCTCGGCGAGTTCGGCGCGCTGATGTTCACCGCGACGTCGGAGCCGCATGCGCTCGACGCTGCGCTGGACGATTTTCTGCTGGTCGAAGCAGGCGGCTGGAAAGGCGCGGCCGGCACCGCGATGCTTGCCGACGCGGAGCGATGCGATTTTATCCGCACCGCGCTGCACGGGCTGGCGCGCGACGGCAAGGTCGCCATCAACCGCATCCTCATCGACGGCGGCACCATCGCCGCCGCCGTCACGCTGCGCAGCGGCGATGCGGCCTGGTTCTGGAAGATCGCCTACGACGAACGATTCGCGCGGTTTTCGCCGGGCGTGCTGCTCACGCTGGCACTGACCGAAAATCTACTCGACAATTCCGACGTGGTGTGCGCCGATTCCTGTGCCACCGCCGACCATCCGATGATCGACCATATCTGGCGCGAGCGCCTGCCGCTCTGCGACCTCATGGTGGCGCTGCGCCCACAGGCGCCGTTCTGGTCCGCGCAGCGGCTGGAAAGCCTCCGCAACGCCGCGATTGCCGCCGCCAAGCAGCTGCGCGATAAGCTGCGCGGTTAGGCTTTTGCGCCATTGCGAGCGAAGCGAAGCAATCCAGGGGCTGGTGCACCGACTCCTGGATTGCTTCGTCGCTTCGCTCCTCGCAATGACGATTTCAAGTTAACCTGCTGAACGACTGGAAGGACCTTCATGACCGATCCGATCTCGATCCGCATGGGCGGCTACGGGCCGCCGGCCACCTCGTTCTCGCGCGGGCTCAAGCTGATCGGCGACACGCTCGAAGAAAAATTCGGCGACCGGGTGCGCGTGCATTACGTCTGGAACATCATGGATTTCGGCTATCGCGCCGAGGAGATTCTGTGGCTGGTCGAGCGTGGCGTGCTGACGCTCGGCTATCAATCGTCGAGCTATCTGACCGACCGGGTCGCCGAGCTCGGCTTTGTCGATCTGCCGTTCCTGTTTGCCGAGCGCGATGCGGCGCGTGCGGCGATCGATGGCGCGCTCGGCCGCTTCCTCGCCGACGCCATCGAGCGGCGCGCCGATTATCGCATCCTCGGCTGGTTCGAGAACGGCTTCCGCCAGATCTCGAACCGGCTGCGGCCGGTGCGTATGCCGGCCGATCTCAACGGCATGCGCATCCGCGTGCTGCCGAGCGAGGTGCAGGCCAGGACCTTCGCGCTTCTCGGCGCCGAGCCGGTGCGCTGCGACCTCACCGAGGCGATCGCCGGCATCAAGGCCGGGACGCTCGACGCCCAGGAAAATCCGTTCGCCAACACCGTGACCTATGGCGTGCATAAATTTCACCGCTTCCACACGGTGAGCAATCATTTCTACATTTCGCGACCGATCTTTTTGCATCGCCCGAGCTTCGACGCCTGGCCGGCGGAGTTGCAGCACGCCATGCGCGACGCGGTCGCCCGCGCCGTCGCCTTCCAGCGCGCGCTGGCGATCGACGAGGATCGTGAGGCACGCGCCGCGATCCTCGGCGCCGGCTGCGAGATCGTCGAATTATCGGCCGACCAGCACGCCGCATTCCGCGCCGCCGTCACGCCGCTGCTCGACGAGGCGCGCGGCACTTACGGCCGCCAAATGTTCGATCTGATTTCCGGCTAGCGGCCGCCGCGCGGATGCCGCGGCGATGACGGTCGTGAACGTCCGCATGAAAGTGGCAGGGGTGTCAGGATTCGAACCCGAACTGCAGGGCTTTGGAGACCCGCCGACTGCCGTTGTCTTACACCCCTGTACCGAGCGGCCCATGGCGGCAGGCGCCGTCTCCGGTTCGGCTTTGGCTGGCAGCCCCTCCCGGAGTTGAACCGGGCTGTTCCGGATTCAAAATCCGGCGCCTCACCGATCGGCCAAGGGGCAGAAAAAGACGCAGCAAAGAAACAGTGGCAGGGCGTGCGGGTGCCGACCCCGCTTCTTCGGTTTGAAGGACCGAGATTCTAGCCGGTAAACTAACGCCCCGAATTTGGAGCGGGCCGCGAGCAACGATCTCGCCTGTCCGGTTTGGAAGACCGGCGCACATCCATCTATGCCAGACCCGCAAATTTGGCGGAGAGCTGAGAGCACGATTCTCATGCCCCAAAAGGCACCGAGCGCTTAGCAGGCGTCGCCGGCCCCCGGCCGGTTAGCTCTCCTGAGAAGAACCAAACATACATTGGCGATCACGGGATGAGTCGAACACCCGACCTGCGAGGTAGGAACTCGCCGCTCTCTCCGCTGAGCTACGTGACCTGGAAGATTTTGACCATTGGCGCGCCACGGTCGATGAAGATGGGCACTGCTGGTTCGCCGTTCCCCGGCCGACCCGGAGATCATTGACAAGTGGAAACGGTGACCCGCAGCACTTGCAGGAGATGACGCTTTGTGCGTCTTAAACCGTCAGCCGTGGCGCGTCGTACAGTCGACGGCTTAGCGCACCCTCGTCGCTGATTTCGATCAGGAAGATTTCGGACAAGCCCGCCCTTCCAGACGACGTTAATTGGAGTGCACGGCTGCCCGATACGGATTTGAGCCATCCGAGCTCCAATAGACGATCCAGAATCCGAGCCCCGACGAGTCCCTTGAGGTGATAACGACGCTCGCTCCAGTCGAGACACGGCTGGCAGAAAATCCGCCGCGTCCGCGGCGTCAGATCGACACCAAACCCGGAGAGGAAGCTCGCGCCCGAAGACGTGACCTCTCCGCCTTCATCGGTGAGTGCGACGTGCCCCATGCCCACAAGGGCATCGGTAACGGCGACGCCTATCTGGCCAGCCAGATGATCGTAGCAGCTTCGGGCAAAACGGAGCGCATCATCGTTTGCCGACCGCGGCTGCAGGCGCGGCGGCAACTCTATGGCGGCGACGACCTTCATGCTCTCCAGCATTGTCGCGACCAACGGCGACGCGATCCGATAATAGCTGAAGCCGCGGTTGCGAACGACAGTCAAAAGCCGCGCGGCAACCAGCTTGCTCAAGTGGCCGCTCGCGGTCGATCGAGAGACATTGGCGCAGTAAGCAAGCTCAGTGGCCGTCAGCGACTGGCCGCCCATAAGGGCGTTGAGCATCGTCGCTCGCGCAGTGTCACCCACGAGAGCGGCCACTTCCACCAGATTTGCCGCCGCGACCATGCTTTAGCCCTATGGCCGATACGGAAAAACGTCAATTGGAACCAGTTTGGCATCGGCCGAACTGCCCGCGCGAGACAATCGCGAACCGTCAGAAACAATGCGGGTTGGTCCTAGTCCAGCGAGGGTGCTCTCGGCTGGCATGGAGGATGTGATGGTCGCTTATTGGGTCGCGCGTTCGAAGGTCAACAATCCCGATCAGTACAAAAAGTACACCGAGCTCGTACCGGACATCCTCCAAAAGTTCGGCGGCAAGGTTTTAGCGCGCGGCGGAAAATTCAAGATCCTCGAGGGTTCTGAGAAATTCCGCCGCTTCATCGTGATCGAGTTCCCGAACTTCGAGAAAGCAGTCGCCTGCTACGAATCGCCCGAGTACCTCCAGGCCGCCGCGCACCGCCAGAAAGACGGTGCAAGCGAGTTGGACATCGCCATCGTCGAAGGCATCTGAGACCACCAGCGCGGAACGTCATGCTGATCGGCATCCTTCATTCCGAGCACGCAAGTACCATTACTGCCGTGGTTTGCAGCCTAGTCGTCGCTGGCCTCCTGAAGGGAACAATCGGGGTCGGCATGCCAATCGTCGCGCTGCCGCTGCTGTCGCTGTTCATTGACGTCAAATCTGCGACCATGCTGCTGAGCATGCCTTTGATCTTCAGCAACTTGCCGCAGGCACTGGAGGGCAGAAAGACCGGACGGTGCCTCATGCAATTGACGCCGGTGATTCTCGGCATGATTCCCGGCCTCTTCCTTGGCGTTCGAGTCCTGTTGGCGGTCGATGCGAACGTTGCAAGGATTATCGCAGGCCTGGTGCTTATGACTGTCGGCGTCGTCACACTGCTCGCGCCGAAACTACAGATTCAGCCCCGCATGGTTTTACCAACCGGCGTCACCTTCGGATTTTTCGGCGGGATCATGGGAGGCACCGCAGCGATGGCGGGACCGCTTGTTTTCATATTTCTGCTGGCAAAGGGACTGCGCGGAAAGGCGTTCACAAAGGAAGCATCGCTGTATCTCGTGTTTTCCTCCGGCTTGCTGGCCATTCTTCTGACGGCCAGCCACGAGTTCGGTTGGCTTGACGTTGCAGTCTCGACCGCTGCGACGCTGCCAGTCTTCATCGGCATGTACGCCGGGCAACATATGGGCGACAAGATTGCGCCCGAGACATTCAGAAAGCTGGTGCTGATCGCCGTCATTGCCGCGGCCGCCGCGCTGCTGCGACATGGCTTCTTCGGTTGACGGGCTTGCCGGTGCCGCCGCGGTTATCGGCGGCTCGGTGCGGGCCCTTGCGGCCAATCGGCGACAGTGTCGTACAAAATCGCAAAGTGGCGCGCCCGGCAGGATTCGAACCTGCATGAGATGCCGGTTTAGAAGACCGGTGCCTATCCGCTCGAGCCACGGGCGCGAAGCGTGGAGACCAGAGCCGGATTCGAACCGACGTGAAAAACCGCTTTTGCAGAGCGGTGCCTGACCCCTCGGCCATCTGGTCAAGTTGGCAGCGCGTCCCGGAGTTGAACCGGGCTGAAACGGATTCAGAATCCGCCGCCTTGCCGCTCGGCCGGCGCGCGATGGCGAACGGGGCGCGAGGCCCCGTCGTCGTCGAATTTGGCCTCCCCGGCAGGACTCGAACCTGCATGCCTCTGCGTTCGTAGCGCAGTGCTCATCCGGTTGAGCTACGGGGAGATAGCACCGATTGGCTCCCATCGCAGGAATCGAACCTGCCTCAAGTCCGGTTAACGGCCGGCCGCGTGCACCTTGCTCGCCTGATGGGAATAAGTGGTGGAGAATCCGGGAGTCGAACCCGGGACGCCGATCTTGCAAGGATCAGGTGCAGCCCGCTGCCTTCCCCGTGCCTGGTCGTGGTTTCGAGCCACGCTCTCCGCGTCTTCGGCGCGGCGCTTTCACCAGATTAGCTTACCAGGCGCGTTGGCGCGGATGCCGGTAATCGAAACCGGGCCTGATGAGTGGCGCTCATCTGCTCGACCTTCAAGCGACACCCGCGGGAGCATTTTCCGGAAAAGTGGACGCCGGTTTTCCGCAGAAAATGCGACAATCAAAAATCTAAATTGGTGGGAAGCGGACGGAATCGAACCGCTTGCCCGAAGGGACCGCGTTTACAGCGCGGCGACGGCACCAGCCTGTCCTTACCTACACTTCCCGATCGTTGCGTTTGGTTGCAGGGATCGGAGTCGAACCGACCTTGAGCAGCTTATGAGACTGCCTGGGTCCCGGACCTCCCTGCAGAACAGTGCGAGGCTTTTCATCTCCATCGCGTACAGCCGGTACGTCCGCGGTCTGCAGAATTTCCTTTGCGCTGTCCTAACTGGCGGAAACGTGAGGTCCTGATCCCCAATGGCGAGGCCATCCATCTCGCTTCGAACGAGCGCCGGACTCCTGTCCGGTTACGTTTCCGTGATGTGGCGGAAGGCTGAGCGCACGATGCTCATACGCGCATGGCGTACCAGTCGCATTCCAAGCGATGCCGACGCCCCGGTCGGTTAGCCTTCCAAAAAATGGCGGAGCGGTGAGGTGTCGATCCCCGCACGTTGCCGTGCCGCTGGTTTTCAAAACCCGCTGCCGAGCCGTCGGCGACCGCTCCAGATCGTCTGGGGTTCCCTCGGAGAGTCGAACTCCGCACCTTCCGCTTCGGAGGCGGACGCTCTGGTCCAATGAGCTAAGGGAACGCATTTTGGTCCGCGCCCGGGGAATCGAACCCGCGCCGTCTACGGTGATCTGCCGCTCCGGGCTTATAAGGCCCAGCCGCACGCCAGTGCTGGCGCGGTTTTTTGAGTTGGTCAGGGTGGCGTGATTCGAACACGCGCTCTCATGCGTCCGAGGCATGCGCTTTGGCCGGGCTAAGCTACACCCTGTTGGCGCGCCGTGCGGGGAACGATCCCGCCTCACCGATCGACAGACCGGCCGCCTCACCTGATGCGTAACGGCGCAAATTTGTTTGCAAGTTTATTTGGTGTGCAATGTTTGTTTGTTGTGAAAGCGACGAATTGAACGCCCGCTGAATGCCGCCTCGGGGCAACGCGTCTGCCAATTGGGCTACGTTCACGTGGCGGCGTGATCCGAAAAGATCACGCTCCAAGCGAAATGGTGGACACCCCCGGCAACGATCCGGGACCTGATTGATTAAGAGTCAACCGCTCTGCCGATTAAGCTAGGTGTCCGCGAACCCCGGAGGTTACGATCCTCTTGCGGGTAGATTAAAAGTCTACTGCCGATCCAATCGGCTGAACGCTCGGGGTCCATAAGACCCCGCGTTTGTGCGGGTCCATCATGTCGGTCTCCATTGTTGGTCCTCCCGCACGGTAACGATCCCCGGTCTGCCGGTTATCGGCTGGCTGCTCTGCCATTGAGCTACAGGAGGCGTCGTTGTTTTAGTGCGTCTCGCAGCCTTCGCTACTCAAGACGCCAGCGATCTGGTAGGCGCTGAGAATTACGATATCTCGACCTTCGGTTTGTAGGACCGACGCTCTTCCTCTGAGCTAAGCGCCTAGAGCCGCAGGCAGGCTACGATCCTGCACTGAACGGGGTTTAAGCCCGCTGCCTCTGCCGATTGGGCTACTGCGGCGTGGTGCTCGCGGGGTGATTCGAACACCCACTGAGCGGGTTTTGAATCCGCTGTCTCTGCCGTTGGACTACGCGAGCAAATTGGTAGCCTCGGGGAGATTCGAACTCCCAACGCATGCCTTCTGAGGACATCGTCTCTGCCTATTGGACTACGAGGCCATGGTGCTGCGTCGTGGCTTCGATCCACGCGCCTCCGAGATGCCGCCTCAGCGCTCTGCCGAATGAGCTAACGCAGCATTTTGTTTGGTGCCCCTGCGAGGAATCAAACCCCGCTCTGCCGCTTACAAGGCGGCTGCATCGTCGACAATGCTTCAAGGGCGGAGCCAGCAGGAGGAATCAAACCTCCGTCTCATCCTTACGAGGGGCGTGTTCTGTCACTGAACTATGCCGGCATCCTCGATTCATCAAAATTGACAAATGGACGGGCGTTCTGCTTCGCATCCCCAAACCGGGAGGCAGTTGCACAATGCCGCGTCCAATTCATTTGGACGTTCACGATGTCAAACAACTCGATCCTTGCGGATCGCATTTTAAGTCTCAGGCAAAGCTCCGCCGTGCCCCGTGCGCACGCGCACGCGGTCGAGTGAACGACGCGGATCATGCGCCCGCATCTCATGCGCAGCACGAACGTCGTCACGATTGGGTGGTGTTTCTTGCGATGTTCTGGGCCGTTCTTGTCCTCCTGCCTGTTTGGCGGAGGGTTTTTTGGCCCTGCCGCCGGTTAGTCCGGTCTTGCTAACCCTGGTTCGGGTTTATTGATCAGTTGGATGAAGCCGATCGCGCACACGCACAGCCAATCGCTCGGTCGGGAGCCCGGCCGCGCGGAGGTCGCTGTCGTGTATGAACGTATCGAACGCATCGGTTTCTCTGTTCGGCTTTTAGCCGTTAGGGCGGCGCGTGTGCCACATCTGAGAGCAAATTGCAAGTACAAAATGGTGACGCAGCCGCGCTTCCGCAAGATGCGTTTGTTAGTTCGATGATGTCGTTGCGTTTTTTCAGCGCTGCCGCACGGAATAATTTTTAGTAAAGCCGCAACGGCATCCAAGGGCCGGTCGCAAAGCGGGGAAGCGGGTTCGGGGTCGAACGAGATTTATTCCACTCTCTCAATCAATTGACTGACCGGGCGCCGCCGGTCATGCTTGTTGCGTATCGGACCACCTCATCATCCAGGCAGTACAGCGCCCATGCCCAAGCTCTACGAAGCCCTCGCCGAAGCGTTCGTTGCGGAGGGCGTGGACACGCAGTTCGTCCTGATGGGCGACGGCAACATGCATTGGTCCACCGCCTTCGCCCAACTGCCGGGCGTGCGCACCGTCCACGTCCGGCACGAGCACGTCACCGTGGCGGCGGCGACCGCCTACAATGTCGCGACCGGCAAGCTCGCCGTGGCGTCGGTCACCTGCGGCCCCGGCGTGACCCAGCTGATGACAGCGCTGCCGACCGCGGTGCGAGCCGGCCTGCCGATGGTGGTGTTCGCCGGCGAGTCGCCGATCAACGCCAAGTTCTACAACCAATACATCGAGCAGGCGCCGCTGGTGACAGCGACCGGCGCCCATTACATCGCCGCCCACAGCGTGCCGCGGATGATGGACTACGTGCGCGAGGCCTTCCACATCGCCAAGTGCGAGCGGCGGCCGGTGGTGCTGGGCATTCCCTACGACCTGCAGAAGGTCGAGCATATGGCCAACCAGCCGTACGAGACCTCGGCCATGTACCGGCCCAAGGTCGGGCGCATGCAGCCCGATCCCGAGCTCGTCGCCGAGGCGGTCGAGCGGCTCGCCGCGGCCAAGCGGCCAATCATCCTCGGCGGCCGTGGCGTGCTGCGGTCCGGCGCGCGCGATGCGGTGATCAAGCTCGCCGATCGCTGCGGCGCCTTGCTCTCCAACACGCTGCCGGCGCGCGGCCTTTTCCACGACCATCCGTTCGGGCTCGGCACCACCGGCAGCTATTTCACGTCGCTGGGCCGGGAAATGTACGAGTCTTCGGACGTCGTGCTCGCGGTCGGCACCAGCCTGTCCTACTACACTGGCGTCGGGCACTTCTGGGGCAAGGCCTGCAAGATCCAACTTGACGATGCGCCGCGCGGCTTGCGCGATGGCCAGAAGGCGGCCGACATCCACGTCCGATCGGATGCGCTCACCGGCGTCGAGGCTATCCTTGCCGGCCTCGACAAGAAGCTGGGCGCCGGCAAACCGACGGCGGCGTCCATACGCACCAAAGAGCTGGCGCATCGCATCGCCACCGAGCCGGCAGACTCGATGCCGTTCGACATCGAACCCGGCGTGCTCGATCCGCGCGAGGTGATCTCCGCGCTCGACGCGGTCATTCCGAAGGATTGGGACATCGTCGTCGGCGGCGGTCATCAGGCCTATTTCAACACCCAGATGCGCGGCCGGCCGGCGGAGCGCTACACCACGGTCCGTGAATTCGGCGCGGTCGGCAACGGCCTGTCCTATGCGGTCGGCGTGGCGGCGGCGCGCTGGCAGGGCCGCGACGGCAAGGTCGTGCTGTTCGAAGGCGACGGCGGGCTGTTGTTCCACATCCAGGAGCTCGAGACACTCAAACGCCAAGGCTTTCGCATCCTGATCTGCGCGATGAACGACGGCGGCTACGGCTCCGAGTTTCACAAGCTGCGCGCCGACGGCCTCGACGACAGCCTCGCCGTGTTCGGCCGGCCCGCGCTCGAAAACATCGCCCGCGGTTTTGGGCTGCGCGGCCACGAAATCCGCGACGTGTCGGTCATCCCAAAACTGTTCGCCGACTTCGTCGCGCAGGGCGACAGCGAAATCTGGAACATCCAGATCTCGGATCAGGTCACGGCGCCGGTCATCCGCCAGACCATCAAACGCGGTCACGGCAATATGTGAAACAGTAGCCCGGGTTGAGCGAAGCGAAACCCGGGGATCGACCGCAGCCGCAATGCCTGTCCCGGATTTCGCTTCGCTCAATCCGGGCTACGCTTGCTGCATCTGCAAGGGTTCTGGTCATGACAACGGATGACGCACGAAGCGCGATCGACCGAAGAGTCCTCCTTGGCGCCGGCGCGGTAGCGATCGCCGGGCTGCCGTCGCCTGCTTTCAGTCAGGGGCAACAGCCGGGGACGGCCGGCATTGTCGACGGCACGCAAGGTGCGAGGACTGCCGCCGAATCGATCGCCGATTTCATCACTGGCTTCGATCTCAAAAGCGCTCCGCCGCTCGCGATCGAACGTGCGCGCACGGCCTTCATCGACACCGTGGGTGTCATGCTGGCAGGCAGCCAATTGCCGCCGGCCGATATCGCCTGCGACGTCGTCAAGCTCACCGGCAGCACACCGGCGGCGACGATCGTCGGCCGCGACCTGCGCGCCGCGCCGCAGCTTGCGGCGCTTGTCAATGGCGTTGCCGGCCATTGCATGGATTTCGACCTCACGTATTTCGCCGGCCAGTCGATCGCGGCGGTGATCCCGGCGATCCTGCCGGTCGCAGAGACAAGCGGCGCAAATTCCGCCGAAATGCTCTCCGCATTCATTATCGCGGCGGAAATTGCCGGACGTGTCGGTCGCGCGGCGAACGAGGCTTGGCGCGTTGGCGGCTGGCACACCACCGGTACCATCGGCGTCGTCGCGGCAGCCGCCGCCTGCGCGCGGCTCCTGAAGATCGAGCGCGCGCACATTCGCGACGTCATCGGCATCACGGCGTCGCTGGCGAGCGGCGTCACCGCCAACTTCGGCACCATGACCAAGCCGCTGCACAGCGGACACGCCGCCCACGACGGGATGCTCGCCGCCATGCTCGGCGCGCGCGGTTTCACCGCCAACGCACGCGCGCTCGAAGGCAAGCTCGGCTATTTCGAGGATTTTGGGCGCGGCCTGTCGTGGTTGCCCGAACCGTTCGCCAGCCTCGGCAAGAGCTACGACCTCGTCGACTACGGGTATAAGCTCAAGCCCTATCCCAGCGGCGGCCTCGGCCATACCGCGATCGACGCCGTGCTCGAATTGCGCGACACGGTGGCGCTCGGCGAGATTGCGCACGTCGACGTCGCCATCACGCGCTACGCCGCGCAGCGCTATTCCGACCAATATCCGCGCTCGGCGGAGAGCGCCAAGTTCAGCGGTCCTTATCTCGCCGCCTATACGTTCGTGCATGGCGCGCCCATGCTGGCCGCGTTCACCGAGGAGGCTCTGCACGATGCGGCAGTGCGCGCTTTCGCGCAGAAGGTCTCGCTGTCGATCTACCAGGACTATGCCGACCTGCGGGAGGAATCGCCCGCCAAGGTGACGGTGACCTTCGCCGACGGCCGCACGGTCGAGCGCACCAAGTACTATCCGAGCGGGTCGCCGCAGGTGCCGATGTCGGCCGGGCAGATCAAGGCCAAGTTCGACATTTGCGCGCTTCAGACCGTCGATCGGACGGCAGCCGACAAGATCTATGCGACCTTGAGCACGCTCGGCGAGCAGCCGTCGCTGGATGATTTTTGGCCGCTGCTGCGCAAAATCTGACAAAGCAATTTGGGAGGACGTGATGGAAATCAGTCTGTCGGGACGGGTTGCGATCGTGACGGGCGGCAGCAAGGGGATCGGCTTTGCGGTCGCGACGCGGTTCGCGGCCTCGGGCGCCGACGTCGCCATCGTCGCGCGCGACAAAGAGGCGATCAACGAAGCGGTCGGGACTATCCGGAAGTCGAGCCAGGCGCGCATCATCGGCATTGCGGCCGATGTCAGCAGGGCGGCCGATATCCAGCGGGCCTACGACGAGGCGATGAAAGCCTTCGATAAAGTCGACATCATCGTCAACAATGCGGGCACCTCGCAGGCGATGCCGTTCGAGAAACTCACCGACGACATCCTCCGCGACGATCTCGAACTGAAGCTGTTCGCGGCGCTGCGGCTGATCCGGCTGGTCGCACCTCAGATGAAACAGCGGCGCTGGGGCCGTATCATCAACGTGCTCAACATCGGCGCCAAAGCGCCGCGGCCCAACAGCATGCCGACGTCGCTGTCGCGCGCGGCTGGCATGGCGATGACCAAGGCGCTGTCGCAAGAATTTGCGCCACACAACGTGCTGGTGAATGCCTTGCTGGTCGGCCTCATCCGCGCCGACCAGCATGTGCAGCGGGCGAAACGGACCAATGTGCCACTCGACGAATACTACAAGGCGCACGAAAAGGAGATTCCCATCGGGCGCATGGGCGAAGCCGAGGAGTTCGCCAATCTCGCCTGCTTCCTGGTGTCGGAGCAAGGCGGCTATATCACCGGTACGGCGGTCAATGTCGACGGCGGGCGTTCGCCTGTGGTGTGAGGAGGTTGTTGTGGCGCAGCGGAAGGACTTGCGGCGGATCGGTGTGCTGCTGCCATCATCGAGCACGGCTCAGGAGTGGGATATCGGCCGAGCCCTGCCGGACGACATCACGCTGCACGTGGCGCGCATGCGGTTGAACAACGTCGACGCGGACTCGACGCTTCGGGTCGTCCAGGAAATCGAAAGCGAGAGCCAAAAGCTGGCCGATGTCGACGTCGACGTGATCATTTTCCCGGCGACCGCCCCGTCGTCTCGCAATGGCCCGGGCTACGACCAGGAGCTGATCAAACGCATCAGCGCGGCAAGCGGCAAGCCGGCCACCACGGCCTCGACGGCGCTGCTTGAGGCATTGCGTGCGCTTTCCGTCAAACAAATCGCGCTCGGTGCGCCGTGGAGCGCGTCGGTCAACCAAAGTGTCGCGGCGTTTCTCGAGGCCAACGGCGTCAAAGTTCTGGCCCAAGAGGCGCTGGGGCTTGTCCGCAATCTCGAGATCGGGCTGCTCGACCCGCAAACCGCCTTCGACGTCGGGCGCCGCGTCGACAGGTCGGAAGCCGATGCGGTCATGCTGGCGTGCGGCAATTGGAGCACGTTCGGCATCGTCGATCGGCTGGAGCGCGACTTAAGAAAACCCGTCCTGACGACCAACCAGGTCACCCTGTGGCATGCGCTCAAGATAATGGGCACGAGGCCCCTCGATGGGCCCGGCGTCTTGCTGCGCCAGCATCTGGGCGACGACGCCGCACGACCTGCCGTGACCTAGCTATTATCAGCCGCGCCGCACCTGCATGCGTTGGCCGATGATCACTGTGGCGACCACCGCGGCGGCGTACGCCAACGTGGTCAGCCGTATCGGCTCGCCGTTCACCGGCGCGGCCAGAAGCACGATGACGAAGGGCTGCAGCAGCATGAGCTGGCCGACGCGCGCGACGCCGGCCATCGCCATGGCGGCGTTGAAGACGAAGAACGCGAAGAACTGGCTGACGAAGCTCACGTAACCGAGCCCGGCCCAGGCCCGCGCCGGCACTGTCGCGAGATCATGCGGCCACAGCAGCGCGGCGGCGAGCACCGAGAGCGGCAAGAACACCGTGACCTGCCAGCATATGACCTCCCAGCCCGGCATGCGCACGCTCAGGCGTCCCGACAGCGCGTAGCCGAACGCGCCGGCGATCACGGTGCCGATCAGATAAAGGTCGCCGATCGCGACCGTGCGCGTCTCGCGCTGCTCGAGCACGAACGCCACCACGATCGCGGCGCCGGCGACGCTCGCCAGCCAAAAGCCGAGGCTCGGCCGCTCCCGCGCCACGATGGCGGCGGCGCCCGCCGTGGCAAGCGGCACGATGCCGAGCACGACGCCGCCATGGGCGGCCGGCACGCTCACCATGGCGAGCGCGGTGAACACCGGAAAGCCCACGATGGTGCACAAGCCGCCGAACACGATCGTGCTCCACACTTCGCGCGGCGGCAGCGGCCGGCGCAGCAACAACAGCAGCGCCGCGCCGGCGCAGCCCGCAATCGCCGCCCGCGCCGCGGTCAGGAACAACGGATCGATTGTCGCCACGGTCAGCCGCGTCGCCGGCAGCGTGCCGCCGAACAGGCAGACGCCGATAATGCCGAGTGCGACGCCGAGGTTTTTGTGGGAGGGAGTCATCGTATGAGTGAGAGGCAAGCGCGAACGCAAGCTGCGCGATCAGAGAGAGCCGTCGAGCGCAATGGCAAGCGTTGCTTCCGAACAAATGGGCGTGTCAAGGGCGCGCCTTCGGCGCGCGCGAAGCGGTTTCACCCTTGACACGCCCATTGTTCGGAAGTTTTGGCAGCCATTGCGATCGACGGCGCCGTGCGCCCAACATAAAGCGAGTCACGGGCAGGCGAGCCTTCAGCCCCGCCGCTGCTCGTTATCCGGACTCGCCAGGATCAGCGACCAGAACACCTTGTATTTGGACTGCGGCGCGTAGACGGCGGCGATGCCCATTTTGGTGACCGTGCGGTTGAGCATGTTGGCGCGGTGCGGTGGCGAATCGCGCCAGCCGGAGAACGCTTCGGCCAGCGTGTGATAGCCGGCGCCGATATTCTCGACCGCGACGCTGGCGTCGAAATGCGATTGCCGGATGCGCTCCGTGAACGGCCGCCAGGCGTCGTGGTCGAGCTTGTCGCGCGTCGCCATGGCGCGGGCCTGCTCGCCGGCCATCCGCATCAGCTCGGGATCGATGACGACCGCGCCGAGGCCGTTGTTGGTGCGGTACCCCGAGATCATGGATTGCGCCGCGCCGGCGTCGAGCTTCGCGTCGGCAGTGGCGAGGTTCTGATAGAAGCTCGGCAGCCCGGCCGGCGGGCTGTTGTCGCCGGCGCAGCCGGCCAGCGCCGCCGCAGCAATGACAAAGCCGCAGCCGATTGCCGCGGCCGAAATGCGGATCATGGATCGGTCCCCCAGTCGGGAAAAGCTTTGCCGCCAAAAAAGTGTCGGAAGCATGAACGCAAGATTGGCGCACCACGTTGGCGCGCTGCGGGCACGAAACCGGCCCCATCCGGCAAGTTACGGCCCCTCCGGAATTTGCCCGCGAGCAATCGCCGATTGTCCGTCGTCTTGTTGGACCAATTGACAACACAAAGACTTGTTGTTATTTCCTCCAACGTGCGCGCCGAACTTCTGATCGACGAACGACACGTCCTTGATGCGCGGAGCTTTGTCGAGATCGTCATTTGGCGGTTGCCGCGGCCGCTACGGAACTCGCCGCACTCGTTCAAGTACCGATTGGCGCTGGTTGCCGACGGAGAATGCGTTTTGCGCTACGACAATGAAGCCGGCAAGGGCGATCACCGCCACATTGGCTCCAACGAGGAGCGCTACAGATTTACCGGGACGGATGCGTTGCTCGCCGACTTTTGGCGTGACGTCGAGGAATGGAGTTGAATGCAATGAAAACCGTGACGCTGCAGGTGGCAGACGCGGAGACGGTCAAGGCGCGCGCGCGTGATGCGTTCAGAGGGCAGAAGCAAGGCTCACGCATCAGCTTCGCCACGCCGGAGCTGCTGTTCCGGCTGTTGACGGCTAAACGCTGGCAATTGATCCGCGCGCTGACCGGCGCCGGGCCGGTGACCATTCGCGAGGCGGCGCGTCGGGTGAACCGTGACGTCAAAGCGGTGCATGGCGACGTGCACGCCTTGCTCAATGCCGGTGTCCTGCGAAAGACCCCCGAGGGGCATATCGTCTTTCCGTTCGAGGCAGTTCGCGTCGACGTGATGCTGCACGCTGCCTGAACGGTCCGGTTAGTCCTTGCCGGGCTCTGTTTCGTTCCGGCAGCTATGGGCTGCGGGCGAGGCTCCGCTCAGCTTTTGTTAAGGACTTTTTTATCGTTCCTTAACGACAAAACAACCGCTTGGTGGCTAGCGTGGCGCGGTTCAATTCGGTGCCGCGTCATGGCCGTTGCCGCCAAACGTTCCAAGCTCAGCCGCCATTGGGGACCGGTGCTCGGCGCCGGCGCTGCCGGTCTCGTGCTCGGCGCCGGCGCCATTATGGCATTCGGCCGCGATTGGGCCGTGCAGGTGCTGGCGCAGGGGTCGCCGGCCGCCGCCGCGCTCACGGTCGGCGTGGTTTGCGCCGTTTGCGGCATGGGTCTGGCGGCTGTTTTCGTGATCCTGCGCGTGCGCGCCCAGTACCGGCTGTTGCGCTCGGCGCTCAACACCATGACGCAGGGCCTGTGCATGTTCGATCCCGCGGCCCGGCTTATCCTCTGCAACGAGAGCTACATCGACATGTACCATCTGCCGGCCGCGGACGCCGAGCGCGGCACGCCGCTGCGCGACCTGCTGATCCATCGCGCCGCCGCCGGCACGTTCTCGGGCGATCCCGACGCCTACGTGGCCGCATGCCTGCGGCGGATGGGCGAGGGCCAGACCGAAACCAAAACCGTCGAGATCAAGGATGGCCGCGTCGTCGCGCTGATCAGCCAGCCGATGGCGGGCGGCGGCTGGCTTGCCACGCACACCGACGTCACCGATCAATTGTCGGCCGAGAAGGAGCGCGACACGCTGCGCCAGCGCGAGGAGCGGCGCCACGCCATCGACACGGCGATCTCATCGTTCCGCGCACGCGTCGAGAGCGTGCTCAAGAGCGTCGGTCAAAGCGCCACCGCGATGAAGGCGGCGGCGCGCTCGCTCTTGACCACGTCCGATCATACCTTGCAGCGCACCGAAGGCGCGGTGCACGGCTCCAACGAGGCTTCGGCCAACGTCGAGACGGCGGCCTCGGCCGCCGCCGAACTGAGTAGCTCGATCCGCGAGATCAGCCGGCAGTTGACGCAGACCAACGAAGTGGTGCGCGGCGCCGCCGCCGACGCCAACGCCACCAACGACGACATCGCGGCGCTCGCCCAGGTGGCGCAGAAGATCGGCGACGTGGTCAAGCTCATTGGCGACATCGCCGGCCAGACCAATCTGTTGGCGCTCAACGCCACCATCGAGGCGGCGCGCGCCGGCGAAGCCGGCCGCGGCTTTGCGGTGGTCGCCTCCGAGGTCAAATCGCTCGCGGTGCAGACCGCCAAGGCGACCGAGGAAATCACCCGCGAAATTCTCTCGGTGCAGAGCTGCACCACCAACGCGGTGAGCGCGATCCGCGCCATCACCCAGCGCATGCAGGACATCAGCTATTACACCACCGAGGTCGCCGGCTCGGTCGAGCAGCAGGAAGCCGCGACCGGCGAAATCTCGCACAACGTCGCCAGCGCCGCCTCCGGCGCCAAGGGCATCGTCGATGCGCTCACCGAGGTGGCAGGCGGCGTCACCCAGACGCGCAGCTCGGCGCAGACCATGCTGCAAGCCTCCGAGCAGGTCGAAGACGCCACCGAAAAACTGCGCGGCGAAGTTGAAGCGTTCTTGGCGACCGTAGCGGCATAGCGAGCGTCGCCGGAAGGCGCCATAGGCGACTTCGCCACTTGCGGCAAAGCCGGGTGAACGTGTTGCCTCCTCCTGCCGTTCGAGACATTATGACCGGTTGACGGGTGATCTGTGCCGAGCCGCCATCGTGCGCACTTTGTTATGACACTGACAAGTACACCATATTTTATCATTGATCAGACCGTAAAAACTTGGCGTCGGCCGCGCCGCGTCTTGTTCATCGTTGGCTGGCTGCTGCCAGCGCGAGCTGTTTATGCCGGCTCCTTCATCGCGCTCCTTGCAGCCTCATTTCTTGCGATGAGTGGACGAGCGCTGTTTGCCTCGCTCGCCGCCGTCGCGATTGCGCAAGGCGTAATCCAAGTTTCCCGATTGAAGCACAAGCACATGAATATGTATTTGCATGCTTACGATTTTGTCTTCTTTCTACGTCCTGCGTCGCTTCGCTTCGCGCTCGACAACGTGACCTCTGTGACGTTGCAATTTACGCTGGGCTTTGCCGCCCTTACCGTTCTGTTGGTGGCGGCTTATCTGCTCGATCCGACGCGTGTACCCCGATTGTATGCAGTCGTGGCGATGCCGGTGTATTCGCCGTCCTGGCCCTGGCAAAGCGCCGTATCCCGCCGCGTGAATTGTGGATGCAGTTCTACAATCCCCATCGTCTGGTCAATTTTCTCGATTCAATTCCTGAAACGTTCAACGCATGTCTGCGCGGTCGCATCCTTGCCGCCAAGAATTCCCCTGTGGACGATCACTTGGCGCCTGGCGCATTGAAGCTGCCGGTGGACAAGCCGCCGCCCACCATCATCGCAATCATGCATGAGTCATTGTTCCCGCCGTCGCTCTACTCGACCATTCGCTCCGACGGCGAATTTGACGGATTTTTCCGGTCAAGCGACGGCGTCGATCGGCTTCTGCGCGTCGAAACGTTCGGTGCCGGTACCTGGTTGAGCGAGTTCTCGTTCCTGACTGGCATACCGGCCCATAGCTATGGTGAATTTCGCGCCCACGTCTTTCACTGGGCAGCGGGACATATTCGGCACAGCCTCCCCCGATCTTTGCGCGAACTGGGCTATCACACCGCGGTTCATTATCCCCATCCTTTGGGCGTCATGTCGGCCGATCGTTTTTATCGCTCGATCGGTTTTGATGAAATACGCGATCGGCCGGCCATCGGCTTCGCCAGCGATAACGTGGAGGACAGGGTCCGCTACGATTATGCGCTCGGCTGGCTGGAGCGGCATTTCACCAACACCGAGGTGCCGGCGTTTTTGTTCTTACATTCCTCGACAAACCATTTCCCGCACGACGTCAAGTTTCGGCCGGAACGGCGGTGCCGACACGCCTTCGATGCAGCCAACAATTCCGAGGTCAACGAATATCTGCGGCGGCTCAGCTTTTCGGTCGAAGATTTCGCCAGCTTCCGCGCCGCACTTGCCGAGCGGTTTCCCGACAGGCCGTTCCTGCTCGTCCGTTTCGGCGATCATCAACCGCCGCTGTGCTGGAATTTGCTTGGCGAGCAACAAGAATGGCTGAACAGCCTGCAGCGGCTGCCTGCCGATAACAAAGGTTTTCTGACCTATTTTGCTCTGGAAGCCGTGAATCATACGCTGCAAACACCCGCCGACGTGCCCCGCACCATCGAAATCGCGTATTTGCCCACGGCTCTCCTTCTCGCCGCGGCCCTGCCCCTCGATGCCGTCCATCAGCGGCGTCGGGAACTCATGATCCGGCACCGCGGAATGCTCTACTTCAGCGATGATGGCATTGTGGCAGCGCAGTTGAACCAGCGGCTGATCGATGCTGGCCTCGTTCTCTCCCACTGAATCCTACGGTTCAATTGACAGGCGCAGACCACCGGCCGCAGCCATAGGCACTCACCGTCCCGCGGCGTAGTTCTGCATGCCGCGCGGATTGGCGGCGGCGCGGCGGCGGCGGCCGACACGCGAGGCGGCGGTGAGCCGGCCTTCCGACCAGTCCGGTCCGACTTCCACCTTGTGGCCGCGGCGCTCCAGCTCGGTGATAGTGGCCTTCGGCACGCGGCCTTCGAGCACGAGCACGCCGGGGCGCGCGGTGCGCGGCCAGAACGAGCTCGGGAAATGCTCGCTGTGCCAGGCCGGCGCGTCGATCGCCTCCTGCAAATTCATGCGGCAATGGACGTGGCGCATGAAGAACTGCGTGATCCACTGGTCCTGGCCGTCGCCGCCCGGCGAGCCCCAGGCGAGATACGGCTCGCCGTCGCGCAGCGCCATGGTGGGCGACAGCGTGGTGCGCGGCCGCCGGCCAGGGCCGAGCGCGGCCGGATGGTCCTCCTCGAGCCAGAACATTTGTGCGCGGGTGCCGAGGCAGAAGCCGAGCTCGGGAATGACCGGCGACGAATGCAGCCAGCCGCCCGACGGCGTCGCCGACACCATGTTGCCGGCCTGATCGACGATGTCGAAGTGCACGGTATCGCCGCGCGTCGCGCCCATGCGGCCGACGGTCGGCTCGCCGGCGCCGAGCCGGCCCACGGTCGGTTCGCCGGCGCCCGCGGCGGCCGCCACCTCGTCGGCGCGGCGCAGCTTGATCACCGCGCCAAACCCCTTGATCGAGCCGGGCTGCAATTCGAGCGAGGCGTGGTCGGTAACGAGCTTGCGGCGCTCGGCGTTGTAGGCGTCCGACAACAGCGTCGCCATCGGCACCTCGACGAAGTCGGGATCGCCGTAGAACACCTCGCGGTCCGCATAAGCGAGCTTCGAGGCTTCGACGATGAGATGAATGAAATCCGGACCGGTCGGATCGAGCCCGTCGAGATCGAATCCTTTGAGCAGCGCGAGCTGCTGCAATGTCACCGGACCCTGGCCCCACGGCCCGGTCTTGCACACCGTATAGCCGTGATAGTCGTAAGTGAGCGGCGCCTCGATGTGCGGCGTCCATTGTGCCATGTCGTCGGCGGTGAGCACGCCGCGATGACGCCGGCCGCTGGTGTCCATGATCTCCTGGGTGCGGCAGAACCGATCGATCGCCTCGGCAACAAAACCTTTCGACCACGATTGCCGCGCCCGCTCGATCTGGGCGACGCGGTCGCCGCCGACGCTCTCGGCTTCCTTGATGATGCGGCTATAGGTGGCGGCAAACGTCTTGTTGGCGAACAGCGAACCGGTTTCCGGCACCGCGTTGTCGGGCAGATAGACCGCCGCCGAAGTCGGCCAATGCTGGCGAAACAGATCGGCGACGGTGCGGATCGTGGCGTTGGTGCGCTCGAGCAGCGGATGGCCGTTCTGCGCGTAGCCGATCGCCGGCGCCAGCACGTCGGCAACCCGCATGGTGCCGTAGTCGCGCAGCAGCATCATCCAGGTCTCGAACGTGCCGGGCACGCAGGCGGCAAGAAGCCCGGTGCCGGGCACTAGATCGAGACCTTCGCTGCGATAATGCGCGATGGTGGCGCCGGCCGGCGCCACGCCCTGGCCGCAGATCACTTCCGGCTTGCCGCGCCGCACGTCGTAGAGAATGACCGGCACGTCGCCGCCCGGCCCGTTGAGATGCGGCTCGACCACCTGCAGGGTGAATGCCGTCGCCACTGCGGCATCGAACGCATTGCCGCCGCGCTCCAGGATGCCCATGCCGACCGCGGTCGCGATCCAATGGGTCGAGGCGACGACGCCGAACGTGCCTTCGATCTCCGGCCGTGTCGTAAAGGTGTTGGGATTGATGTTGGTCATGAATGATCTCGGCGTCTTGCTGGTCATGGTGTCGCGACAATTGGCTCCGTTGGCCGGACTGCGGCGCCGGCCTTGTTGCGCAACGCGCGGCCGCCGCCTAGAGACTTCATTGTATCGGGCGGACGTGGGGGCTGCCAGAGCAGGGGAGAAGCGTGGCGCGTGAACCGTTAAAGATCGGCTTGGCTGGGCTCGGCGCTGTCGGGCTCGACGTGGCGCGGCGCATCGAGGCCGGCATCCCGGGGCTTGCGCTCGCGGCCGTGTCGGTGCGCGATGTCGAGAAGGCCAAGCGCAACCTGGCGGCGGTAGGCAGCCGCATTCCGGTGATGGCGGCCGAGGAGCTGGTTCAGTCCTGCGATCTGGTGGTCGAATGCCTGCCGCCGGCGCTGTTCCGCAGTGTCGCCTTGTCGGTGATCGAACCCGGCAAACTGTTCATGCCGCTGTCGGTCGGCCAGCTTTTGGAAAACTGGGATCTGGTGGATCGGGCAAGAGAGACCGGCGCCCGCATCCTGGTGCCGACCGGCGCGCTGATCGGCCTCGACGCGGTGCGCGCCGCCGCCGAAGGCACCATCCACTCGGTCACCATGGTGACGCGCAAGCCGCCGAACGGACTGGACGGCGCGCCCTATCTGGTCGAGCGCGGCATTTCGCTCAAAGGTTTGAAGGAGCCGCTGAAAGTGTTTGACGGCAGCGCGCGCGACGGAGCCCACGGCTTTCCGGCGAACGTCAATGTCGCGGCGGCACTGAGCCTTGCCGGCATCGGCCCCGACCGCACGCGGCTCGAGATCTGGGCCGATCCGGCGCTCGACCGCAACACCCACCGCATCGAGGTCGACGCCGACACCGCGAAATTCTCGATGGCGATCGCCAATGTGCCGAGCGAAAACCCGCGCACCGGCCGCAACGTCGCGCTCTCTACCGTCGCGGCGCTGCGCGGGCTGGTGTCGGAGCTGAAGGTCGGGACGTAGAGGTTTAGCTCGCGCCTTGCGGCATCGGCTCGAACTTCAGCGCCACGCCGTTCATGCAGTAGCGCAGGCCGGTCGGCTTCGGGCCATCGGGAAAGACGTGGCCCAAATGGCCGCCGCAGCGATGGCACGACACCGCCGTGCGCACCATGAAGAATGAGCGGTCCTCGGCTTCGTCGACGGCGCCGGCCAGCGGCTGCCAAAAGCTCGGCCAACCGGTGCCGCTCTCGAATTTGGTCTTCGACGAGTACAGCGGCAGGTCGCAGCCGGCGCAGGCGAACGTTCCGTTGCGATGCTCGTCGAGCAGCGGGCTGGTGAACGGCCGCTCGGTCCCTTCGTGGCGCAGGATGTTGTACTGCTCGGGCGTCAGCAGCTTGCGCCATTCGGCGTCGCTGTGGGTCACTTCGTAAGAATGCGTGGCGGCATTGACCGGGCGCGGCCCGAACAACCGGTCGAGCGCAACGGCCGCAAGCCCCGCGGCGCCGGCATAGGCGAGACCTCTGCGTGAGAGCATGTTGCCTCCTTCTCGATCGCGTTCGCGGCACGATGGCCGCGCGGAATGCAGGTGTGCTTTCTTACATGAAATTGCGAGCCAGCGTCAGTCCGCTGCGACATTTGCTTTCACGTTTGATTGCAGAGTCGCCGAAATTCACGGATAGTTGATGACGGCGACGGCGAGGCGCAAGCCGGATTGAGGCGCGAGCGAAACCGCAATGGACGATCCGAACAGTGCACTGGCTGCCGGCGTTCAGCCGAAAGCGGGATTTTTGGCCAAGCTCTGGCGCTGGCTGCAGCGCACGCCGGTGCGCACCTTTGTGGTTTATCCGGCTGTGGTGATCGCCTTCGAAATGATCCGGCAAGGCGGCACGCTGCGGGTGATCCCGTGGGGCATACCGCTGTTGCTGTGGGGCTATCTGCAGTACCGCCTGACCGGCCGTTATCGCGGGCGGCAGGGCGGCGGCGGGCCGGGTCTCGAAGTGCCGCCGCAGCATCTCGTCACCGAGGGCCTGTACCGCTACACGCGCAATCCGATGTATCTCGGCCATCTCATCTTTATGGCGGGGCTGGCGCTGACGTTCCGGTCGTGGCTCGCGCTGGCAATCCTGTTGGCCAACATGATCTGGTTTCATCTGCGCGTGCGCGGCGACGAGGCGCACCTGCTGCAGCATTTCGGCGCGCCCTATGCGGACTATTGCCGGCGCGTCAAACGCTGGATTCCCGGACTGATCTGAAGGAGAGCGCGCGATGAGCGACGTGACGGTGCTGGCGACGACCGCGATGAAAACCTCGTTCGACGAGCTCGCGCCGCAATTCGAGCGATCGAGCGGCCATCGCCTGACGTTGACCTTCGGCCCGTCGCTGCAGCTGGAAAAGCGGCTCGGCGAAGGCGAGGGCGCTGACGTCGCCATCGTCAGCGCCGCCGGCAGCGACGATCTGGTGGCGCGCGGCAAGATCGCACGGGGCAGCATCACCACGATTGCGGGTTCGGCACTCGGCGTCGCCGTGCCGCGCGGCGCGGCGAAGCCCGATCTCTCCTCGGCGGACGCATTCAAGCGCGCGCTGCTCGCGGCCAAATCGGTCGCGGTCAGCAAGCCGGTCGGCGGCGGCCAGAGCGGCGTGCACATGGCGAAAGTGTTCGAGCGCCTCGGCATCGCCGACCAGATCGCCGCCAAGGCCAAGTACGGCCAGGGCGGGCCGGCCGGCCTCGTCGGCCTCATCATCGAACGCGGCGAAGCCGAGATCGGCGTGCAGCAGATCGCCGAGCTCTTGGCCGTGCCGGGTATCGATTTCGTCGGCCCGCTGCCCGCCGAATTGCAGAGCGTCACGCCGTTCGTCGCCGCCATTCCGGCGGCGGCGCAAAACGCCGATGCCGGGCGCGAACTGATCGCGTTTCTGACGACGCCGGAGGCCAAGCGCGTCATCAAGGCGAAGGGGCTGGAGCCGGCGTGATGCGGCGCCGTTGCCGGGAGAAGAAACACCACGCGATCAGAGAAAGCCGTTGATTGCGATCGACGGCAGGACGCGATCAACAAAAGATTTGAAATAGCAGAGCCGCTTTATTTCGCGTTCAGCACGTCCGGATTGACGACATTGATCGGCTTGCCGCCCGCGTAGGCGACGATCTGCTCGAAAATGTCGGTGAACTGCACCTCGTATTCCTCGCGCGTCACGTAGCCGAGATGCGGCGTGCAGACGACGTTCGGCATGGCGAGCAGCGGATGCGCGGTGTCGCGCACCGGCTCCTGCTCGTAGACGTCGATCGCCGCCATGCCGGGGCGGCCGGCGCGGAGCGCATTCACGAGCGCATCGGGCTCGATCAGCGGCGCGCGGCTGGTGTTGACCAGAAGCGCGGTCGGCTTCATGCGCGCCAGATCGGTCGCGGAGACGATGTGCCGGGTCGCCGGCACGAGCCGCATGTGCAGCGAGATCACGTCGCATTCGGCGAAGAACGCGTCCTTCGACGCCGCCGCCGCATAGCCGTCGCTGCGCGCCGCCGCGAGCGACGGCGGGCGCGCCCACACCAGCACGTTCATGCCGAAGGCGCGGCCGTAGCCGGCGACGACGCTGCCGATGCGGCCATAGCCGTAGATGCCGAGCGTCTTGCCGCGCAGCGTGGTGCCGACGCCGATCTGCCACGCGCCGGCCTTGAGCGAGGCCATCTGCTGCGGAATCTTGCGCATCGCGGCGAGCACGAGGCCCCAGGTCATCTCCGCGGTGGCGTAAGACGGCGTGCCGGCGTGCTGCGACGACGACACGACAACGCCGAGCCGCGTGCAGGCGTCGATGTCGATGTGCGGATAGACGCTGCGCTGGCTGATCAGCTTGAGCTTCGGCAGCCGCTCCAGCAGCGGCGCGCGAATCTGCGTGCGCTCGCGGATCAGCACCAGCGCCTCGGCATCGCGCAGCCGCTGCGCCAGCGCATCGACGTCCTGGACGTGATCGTTCCAGATCGTCACGTCATGGCCTGCCAGCGTGGCGAAGCAATCGAGCGTGCGCACCGTGTCGTGATAGTCGTCGAGGATGGAGATTTTCATGAATGGCGAATGGTGAGTGGCGAATGGCGAATGGCGAATAGTAATTGCTGCGCCTACCATTCGCTATTCCCCATTCGCCACTCGCGCCTTTTCACAAAGAAAAACCGGGCCATTACGGCCCGGTTGAGTTCGCCGGCGTGGGGGCGCCGACGACACCTTCCAGAGGGGAACAGCTGCCTGCATTATGGTTGCCATCTGGGAGGATGGGGCAACCGAATCGCCTCGCAGCGCCACGACTATGCGAGCGCGCTCCCGGCCGCACAACGCGATGCGCCACATGCCAGCCATGCGAAAAGCGGCAAGGTTTTCGCGTCGTTTATGCAACCGTCCGAAGCACGACACACTCCCGAGGCCGGGCAAGGCAGACTAAAAATTCCAACGCTGCGCCTTGGCGACCAGGAAATCGCGGAACGCCTGCACGCGCGCCACCGATTTCAGCTCTTCCGGATAGACAAAATAGGCGTCGAGCGCCTGTGCTTCGGCCTCGCCGAACAGCTGCACCAGCCCGCCGTTCTCCTCGACCAGGTAGTCGGGCAGCATGGCGATGCCGAGGCCGCGCTGGCAGGCGCGCAGGATGCCCAGGATGTTGTTGATGACGAGATGCGGCACGCGCGGACCCTTGCCGTCGCGCGCCACTTCGACGAGCCAGCGTGAGCGCTGCAGGTAGGGCGGGATGCTGCCGCCGAGCACCAGCACGCGGTGGCTGTCGAGATCCTCGAACGTGCGCGGCGTGCCGACCCGCTTGAGATATTCGGGCGAGGCGTAGACGTGAAAATGCACGGCGAACAGCTTGCGCTGGATCAGATCCGGCTGGGTCGGCAGCCGCAGCCTGATCGCCACGTCGGCTTCGCGCATGGCGAGGTCGAGCTCCTCGTCGGTGGTGAGAAGCGTGATGTGAATGTCGGGATAAAGATCGGCGAATTCGCCGAGCCGCGGCGTAAGCCAGTGCACGCCGATGCCGGGCGTCGTGGTCACGCGCAGGTCGCCGTTCGGCCGCTCGCGGCTGTCGGTAAGCTTGGCGCGCGCCGCTTCGAGCTTCATGAACACGTCGTGGGCGGTGCGAAACAACAGCTCGCCCTGCTCGGTGAGGATGAGGCCGCGGGCGTGGCGATGAAACAGCGAGACCGACAGCTCCTGCTCCAGCGCGCTGACCTGGCGCGACACCGCCGATTGCGACAGGCCGAGCTGCTCGCCCGCATGGGTGAAGCTGCCGGCCTCGGCGGCGGCATGAAACACTTTGAGCTTATCCCAATCCATTGCCGTGCTTTCTGCCTCTCCCCGCGTGCGGGGAGCGGCCAAAAAATCTCACTCCGCCGCGGCGCGGAATTGCTCGCGCGCGGCGAGAAAACGTTCGGCTTCCAGCGCCGCCATGCAGCCGAGCCCGGCGGCGGTGACGGCTTGCCGGTACACCTCGTCGGCCACGTCGCCGGCGGCGAACAGGCCGGGTACCGAGGTTGCGGTCGAGTGCGGCGCGGTCTTGACGTAGCCCGAAGGCTTCGTCTCGACCTGCCCGGCGACCAGCTCGGTCGCCGGCGAATGGCCGATGGCGATGAAAATGCCGTCGACCGGCCGTTCGCTCACGGCACCGGTCTTGATGTTCTTCAAGTGCGCATGCGTGACTTTCAGCGGGTTCTCGGTGCCGCCGATGTCGTCGAGCACGCTGTTCCAGACCACGTCGATCTTCGGATTCTTGAACAAGCGATCCTGCAAAATCTTCTCCGCGCGCAAACTGTCGCGGCGATGCACCAGCGTGACCTTGCTGGCGAAGTTGGTGAGAAAAAGCGCTTCCTCGACCGCGGTATTGCCGCCGCCGATCACCAGCACGTGCTTGTTGCGATAAAAGAAGCCGTCGCAGGTGGCGCAGGCGGAGACGCCGTAGCCGCGGAATTTCTGCTCGCACGGCAGATCGAGCCACCGCGCCTGGGCGCCGGTGGCGAGAACCAGCGCCTCGGCGAAGTAGACGTCGCCGGAATCGCAGTCGATGCGGAACGGCCGGTGCTGCAGATCGACTTTGCTGACGTGGTCGGCGACGAGCTTGGTGCCGACATGGGCCGCCTGCTTCTGCATCTGCTCCATCAGCCAGGGTCCCTGGATGACGTCGGCGAAGCCCGGGTAATTTTCCACGTCGGTGGTGACGGTGAGCTGGCCGCCGGGGGTGATGCCCTGGATCAGAATCGGTTCGAGCATGGCGCGCGCCGCATAGATTGCGGCGGTATAGCCGGCGGGTCCGGAGCCGATGATGACGACTTTGGCGTGGGTGGTTTGGCTCACCGGGCTCATTCCGCTCGTTATCGCGGGCGCGCGCGTAGCCCGCCAGAAAGCCCCGGCACGTCAGAGCGTTAGTCTCGTCCAGCCGGGAAAGGGTCGGCCCGCTTGCGCTGCGCGAGGCCGTGCCGTGGCCAATTTATGGATTTTTACGAGCTATGCAAGCCACGCAAGGGTCAGGCGGTGGACATCGCCGCCGCCACGGCCGCTACGCAAAGGGCCGCCCCGTGGCGGCCCTTGCATCCTTCGTCCACGCCGTCGGCTTATTTCCACTCGACCTTGATGACTTCGTAGGCCTTGGCGCCGCCGGGCGTGACGACCTCGACCTGCGCACCCTTCTTCTTGCCGACCAGCGCGCGGGCGAGCGGCGAAGTGACGGAAATCTTGCCCTTCTTGGCGTCGGCCTCGGGCTCGCCGACGATCTGCCACACCGACTTCTTCTCGGTGTCTTCGTCGATCAGCGTCACCGTGGCGCCGAACGTGATGGTGTCGCCGGACAGTTTTGAGACGTCGATCACCTCGGCGCGGGCGAGCTTGTCCTCGAGCTCGGCGATATGGCCTTCGTTGAGCGATTGCGCCTCCTTGGCGGCATGATACTCGGCGTTCTCCGAGAGGTCGCCGTGGGTGCGCGCGTCGGTGATTTGCTGAATGATGCGGGGCCGCTCCACCTGCTGGCATTCCCGCAGCTCGGTCTCCAGGGCGGCGTAACCCGCCGCGGTCATCGGAATCTTGTCCATCGCTCTCGCTCCAAAGGCCGCAGAGTCAAAGCTTTTATCGCGTTCCGGCATCTCGTCCGGCCGCGCGACAAAAGCTCTGTCTCTACCGTACTGCCGCCCCGGCCGACCCGACCCTAATTATTCGTCCCGGCCGCGAAATAGCTCTGCAGCGCGCACACTTCGAGGTCACCTTTGAGATAAGCCTTGATGCCCTGCGCTGCGGCGACAGCCCCTGAAAGAGTGGTGTAGTACGGGACTTTATGCAAGAGGGCAGCGCGCCGAAGCGAGCGGCTATCGGCCAGCGCCGTCGCCCCCTCTGTCGTATTGAAAACCAACTGGACCCCGCCGTTCTTGATGGCGTCGACGATATGGGGCCGGCCTTCGGCGACCTTATTGACCTTGACGGCGGCGACCCCGTTCTCGGCGAGGTAGCGCTGGGTGCCCGAGGTGGCGACGATGCCGAATCCCGACTCGGCCAGAAGCCGGATGGCCTCTAGGATTCGCGGCTTGTCGGCGTCCCGGACCGAGACGAACACCGTTCCGGTCTTCGGTAGCCGCGAACCGCCGCCGAGCTGGCTTTTGACGAAGGCGACGTTGTAGTCGCGGTCGATGCCCATGACCTCGCCGGTCGACTTCATCTCCGGGCCGAGCACGGTGTCGACCCCGGGGCCGAAACGCGCGAACGGGAACACCGCCTCCTTCACGCCGATATGGTGCACGGCGCCGGGCTCGAAGCATTGCGGCTTCAGCCCGAAGCTCTTGAGCGCTTCGCCCGCCATGACGCGCGCGGCGATCTTGGCGATCGGCACGCCGGTCACCTTGGCGACGAACGGCACCGTACGCGAGGCGCGCGGGTTGACCTCGAGCACGTAAATCTCGCCGCCCTTGATGGCGTATTGCACGTTCATCAGTCCGCCGACCTTGAGCGCGCGGGCGAGCTCGCGGGTCTGCCGCTCCAGCTCGGCAACCGTGGCGCGGTCGAGCGAATGCGGCGGCAGCGAGCAGGCCGAATCGCCGGAATGAATGCCGGCCTCCTCGATGTGCTCCATGATGCCGGCGATGTAGCTACCCTCGCCGTCGGCCAGACAATCGACGTCGACCTCGATGGCGTCGGTGAGATAGCGGTCGATCAACAGCGGCCGCTCGTCCGAAACAGCAAGCTCGGACGGCCGGTCGAGATCGGCGTTGAGCCGCGCCACGTAACGGTCGAGCTGATGGGTGTCGTGCACGATCTCCATGGCGCGGCCGCCGAGCACGTAGGACGGCCGGATCACGATCGGATAGCCGACCGCCTCGGCGATGGCGCGGGCCTTTTCCGGACTGGTGGCGATGCCACTGTCCGGCTGCCGCAGCCCGAGCCGCTGCAGCAATTGTTTGAAACGGTCGCGGTCTTCGGCAAGATCGATGGCGTCCGGCGAGGTGCCGAGGATCGGCGCGTGCGCGTCTTCCAACGGCTCGGCGAGCTTGAGCGGCGTCTGGCCGCCGAACTGCACGATGACGCCATGCAGCGTGCCGTTCGAGCGTTCGGTGTCGATGATCTCGATCACGTCCTCGGCGGTCAGCGGCTCGAAGTAGAGCCGGTCGGAGGTGTCGTAATCGGTCGACACCGTCTCCGGATTGCAATTGACCATGATGGTCTCGAAGCCGGCATCTTTCAGCGCAAAGGCGGCGTGGCAGCAGCAATAATCGAACTCGATGCCCTGCCCGATGCGGTTCGGACCGCCGCCGAGGATGACGACTTTCTGTTTGTCGGACGGCGCCGCTTCGTCGACGGCGCGGCCGGCAAACGGCGTCTCGTAGGTCGAGTACATGTAGGCGGTGGGCGACGCGAATTCGGCCGCGCAGGTGTCGATGCGCTTGAACACCGGCCGCACGCCGAGTTGCCGGCGTCGCGCCGCGACCGCATCGGCCGGCAGGCCGGTGAGCCGGGCGAGCCGCGCATCGGAAAAACCCATGGCCTTGAGCCGGCGCAGCGCCAGCGCGCCCTCCGGCAGGCCCTTTGTGCGGATCTCGTTTTCGGTGTCGACGATGCCGCGGAGCTGCGCCAGAAACCACGGATCGATGCGGCAGGCAGCGTGAATGTCGGCGTCGCTCATGCCGAGCCGCATCGCTTGTGCCACCGCGAGCACGCGGTCCTGCGTCGGCGTGCCGAGCGCGGCGCGGATCGCGTTCTT